>Ga0310095_100057_pt1 | contig 19940 bp, 26 predicted proteins | sample LakMicSRFLOrngD5_FD_194442 | JGI IMG/M metagenome (GOLD analysis project Ga0310095, IMG submission 194442) | Enriched freshwater cyanobacterial communities from Lake Michigan, Michigan, United States - MI23.SRFL.Orng.D5 | ecosystem: Environmental > Aquatic > Freshwater > Lake | place: USA...
CTCCAGGAGATCCTGGCGGCCTGGAGGCGTGAATGGGCGGCTCTGAATGGGCGTGACCCTCAGCCTGGAGACTTTGTGTTCCAGGGCAGGTTTAGGGGTGCCTGTTTGAGCAGCAGGGCCTTTATGGACGCCCTTGAATTGGCCGCCACTGAGGTGGGCCTGGAAGGCGTCTCAAGCCACTCTTTCCGGCGTTCGGCGCTATCTAGTGCCAGTGAGGCTGGAATCCCCTTGGCGGCGCTGCGGGCGCTGTCTGGGCATCAAAGCCTCCAGACGCTCCAGCGTTACTTGGAGATCAGTCAGACCGCCAAGGAGAAGGCGGCGGCGGCATTTGCTTGAAGTTCTCGCATTTTCCGAGAACCTCGGAGGTAGTCCCAATCTGTGACTACCTCCCGTTGCTGGCGTGTCGCGTTGGCCAGCACCGGGGAACTGGAGGTAACCACATTTTGTGGCAACCTCAGAAGTTCTCGAATTTTCCGAAAACCTCCTGAGGCCGGTGTCGGCGAATTGGAGGCAGTGACATTTTGTCACTACCTAGGGTTGAGGGCGGGGAATTGGAGGTTGTCCGCTTTTTGGACAACCTCGGAGGTTGTACGTTTTTGGTACAACCTCATGATGTAGTAGGCCTCCTCTTTTGTTTTGGCAACTGGCGTGTCGCGCTGGCCCGGACCGGGGAATTGGAGGTAACTACATTTTGTAGTTACCTCAGGATGCGACTCCTTGAGACGCAGCCACACTGTTTGCGGGGCTTTCTGCCCGCCCAGCACGCGGATCATGTCGAAGACGCTGGGCTGACCGTCCGATTGGGCTCCACTTGGATGGTCAGGCGCCAGGGGGATGGGGGCGGCAGTTCGTCGCCGGCGTTGATGACCGCCAGCTCCAGGCTGGGTGGTCGTTGTACCAGCGCGATTCGTGTGGCTCGCCTCAACAGGGCGGCTAGTTCTCGGGAGTTGTCCATGGGCGTACTAAAGCATTACCTAACTATGGTGTTTTTCTGAGGTTTTGTGTCGTTCTAAAAGGCGGTTTTTAGCTGCTGAGTCCTAGCAAAGTACCTATTACCAAAATTTGCTCGCCGCATCCCGCATTTGACTCAGCTCTGCCTCACTAAAGACTCGTGCCTCATCATTGGCCTGAGGCGTTAAAACCCCTGTGTGCCTATGGATTTGCTCGTCTGTCTCACCTGCCTCACCCTTTTTTGCCGCATCACAGCGGGGGGTCCGGGCCGGCCCCTCTATTACCTTTATTCCCTTTTTTAGAGAAGGGGATGAGACATGAGGCAAATCGGCGAAATCGCCTGCCACCGCTGGGGTTTCGGGCGCCTCAGGGTCCTCCTCTAGGGGTGAGGCGCCTGAGGCGGGGAACCAAACCCGCTGCTTGCCGTAACGGCGCAGCTGGTGTTTGGTTCTGATGTAACCCAGTGATTGCAGGACCTTGGCAGCATCTTGCAAGTCCTTTTGGGCAATACTCGTTTGATCAAACCGGAGTTCAGCCTGTATTAGGCATTCGGCTGTTGTGAATGCCTGCGGGGTAGTCCTGTGCAGCCAGGTGGCGATGGGCTCCGTCCAAGGGTGCTCCTGTTCAAATCCGCGATTGCGGCGGTTTGATTCGTTTTGCTCTTCCCAGCTCAGCACTGGCTTCCGTCCGTTGCGATAGGCCAGGACGGCGGCCTTCCAGATTCGATCGCGATCCTGCCGAAGCCGATCTACATCAATAACTGTGCCGGAGGCGAAATCATGGTGGAGGTCAATCACCCAGAACCGCCGGCTACCTGTTTCGTCCCTGAGGAAATCATCCCGGTTACAGGTACCGATCATGATGCTCCGCCTAGGGCACTCCTCGATTGCACGCGCGTACGGCGGTTGGTATTTATCTACCGAGGATGACAACAGCGCCTTAACTGCGCCGGACTCTCGTTTGCCTGTGAGGGAGTCAAGCTCTGCCAGCTCCATAATCCAGCAGCTTTGGATCGCTTGCAGCGTCTCCTTCTCCTTTGGCTGGCTGGTGTCATTCAGCCACGCCGGAGACGCGAGAACCTTGATTACGGTGGACTTGCCAATGCCCTGACCGCCTTTAAGCACAAGGCAGGTATCGACTTTGCAGCCGGGCTCGAACGTCCGAGCCACGGCCCCCACCAAGGTGGCCGCCAACATGGAGTCATACAGCGGGTCCGAGGTTCCGAGGTAATCGCTGGCGACCCGGTTCAGCTCAATCTCCTGAACGCTCTGGTCACTCTCAATTGTCTCTAGGTACTCCTGAACAGGGTTGTAATGGTTGTCCAGAGCTACCCGTCTAAGCGCGTCGACGGCGAGTTCCTTCCGCACCTGGTATCCGCATTCAGATAGATCGACGTGAAGCAACTCGACGTTGGCTGGCGGAATAACAACCCCAGCGAGTTCAATGCGCTTCTGTAGCACGTTGAATCTGAGGCTAGGGCCAATGTGTTGTCGAAGCAGCATGCTCAAGTCACCGACTCTCAAATCGGTGCGACTGTCTTCATCGCTGCCATGCCAGCCAAGCGGTAGCTGCGTTGCGATCGTCATTTCACCGGCCACGGAACCACCTCCGCGCCATGCGCACCGGGTTGACATCCTTCACAAAAATGTGGTGCCGTCCCCACCCAACCTCTTGCTCGCGCACGAAGGCCCAGTCGGTCCCTGGTGCGCACTGCCCTCGGTTCAAGCCCTCCGGCGGATGGAAGGTAGAGCCAACAAAGCATCGGAGAGTCCCGCCGTCATCGCTGAGCTGGCACAGCGGGTTGTCGCTCGGACCGCGCTTACACACTGGACAATCAGCGACCCGCAGCCAGGTCGTTGTGGATTGATTAGATGACGTCGACTTCGCTTGGCCTTCTGCTGCTGCGAGCTTGCGTACGTATTCCCACCAGGCCGTAGGTGGTGGCGCTAGAGCCTCTGGCCCGCAGGCATCCTCCCAGTAGTAGTAGCCGCCGCTTTTGGGATGCTCACCAAGGACGATGACTTGTCGGCCGGGGTGGCAAAAGACTTCCAGAGCCTCGGCTTTCCTGACGACCTTCCCTTCTTCATCAACGACCGCAGCCTTGGTTCTGCGGGAGTTTGTGATGTTCCCGTCAGGCAGTTGATTCAACTGTTGCTGAGTAGGAGCAAAGAGAACCTTGAACCGATCAGAATCGGTGTTACGAGCCACAGTCCATGCCTCGGTTCTTGCGAGGCCCCACTTTTCTGCGTAATCCCAGCTGCTGGCGCCGTCAAAGTCAAAGCAGATTATCGGTTGAGTGATTACACCGATTGCTCTGATCCCACGCGTGGTCAGCAGCTCTGGGACTCTGTAGCCAGGATGGCTCGGCCAGTTGTGCACCATGGGGCCTTTGCCGTCCTTCCCCCATCCAACGGGTAGAAGCCGGTATTTTGTCTGCAATGCTTCTAACCGCTGGGCTTGTGTCGCCCAGTTTGCTAACTCTTCTGGTGCCATAATGTCGGTGATGATTAGTGTCCAAGGCTCCGGTGGGCGGAGCCTTTTTTATGCGAACGCCAACGGCGTTGACTGGAGTTGCCTCAGACCAGCGACTCGAAGTCGCCGAGGCCGTTCTGTTTTGCGCCTGACGCAATCAATGTCCGTGCCAGTTCGGATGTCGAGCATCCAAGCTGCAGGGCCTTAAGTGCCAAGTTCGCCGACATCGGCTTCGACAGCCGTATCGTGAACTGTTGGTTCAGAGCCAACTGGCGCTCTCTGACTATTCGATCACGTACTAATTGCATGGCTGGATCACTCCTTGAGAAACAATAGGATGTTTTGCAATGAATTGCATGGCGTATCTTGCTAGCTAGCGTTACTGTTTAACAGTAAAAGTAGTGGTATTTAGGAGCGATTTAGTCCGGTCCAGCCAGCCATTGCTGAACGAACGGCCGCAACTGACCACAACCTCGGACTAGTCCGATGCGGTCCTGAGGCGATGTAGTGCTGTCCTGGCTTTAAGTAGCCATCACGGCAACGGCGTAGCAGCGTGTCGCGGCTGATGCCGAGTACAGACGTGGCGTCGCTTGTGCGAAGCCATTCGCCTGGATGGATTTGATTCGGATTAGGCACGGCGGGGGTCTTCAGTCCCTCGTGCCCGCCATAACTCGCGGATCGGGAGGGTTGACCTAGGGAGCGCCGTGGGTGGGCCTGTATGAAAACTATACAGATTCTTGCGATTGCGTCAAGTTGCGGTAACGCAGGGCTGCTTCCATGGCGCTGTCGATGGTTTTTTCATCGACCCAGCGCCCGTAGTGACGCTGATGCGTTTCCGGGCTGTGGCCCATCAGTGCCGCTGCTATCCGCGGCTGCAGGGCGTATTGGGTGTGGGCTCTCAACGCGTACCCATGCCGGAATCCGTAGACCGTCACCCCAGTCCTGGCGAGGTCGTTCCAGGACCCATGGCGCTTCAGGTAGCGCCGTGCAGCCTCTGCAACGCCCCCACCGAATGGCGGCAAAGGATCGCCGGCCACCAGCCGTTCCTTCAGTTCCCATGCCGTCTCCCATTCAGGATGCAGGGCTCGAAGTTGTCGAGGCTTCGTCGATCCGCCGCCTGAGCGTTTGATGTAGTCGCACCACAGAGCCCCGCCGGGCTCGACTCGTAGGTGCAGCACCTCAACAGGTCGAAGCCCATATGCGCTGAGGAGTTGAAGGCAAAAACGCCAGCGGAGACCGGGTTGGTCCTGCGGGAGGCTCTCCAAGATGTTGAGGATCTGCTCGTCGGTCAGGGGAACTCCGTCGGTGCGATTGACCACTCCCTCCCCGACAAGGTTTTTCAGGCTTGGTGGAGGGGTCCAACGATCCGCCGGGAGAACCTCGTTTTCGACAGCCCATCTCAGCATCGCGGCGAGATGCTGCAGCACAACCTGACGCCTCCTGGATCCAGGTGGCCACGCTGTCGAGGCCAACCCCAGCAAGTTCTTGGCGTCACTCGCGTCACTCGCGACGGCTGTCAGTCGTTTGGCGGTTTTGCCGTAGTCCGTTTTCCAGGTGGTTGCCTTGATTTGGCCGGTCCGCTCAACCTTGTAACGGCCGAACGCCTCCCAGGCGCTCAGCAGCTGTTTGCCCCGATCAGCAATGACAGGTGCAGGTGCCCCCGGGGTCGCCCCGGTTAGTGCATCCACCGCTTGACGGAGACTCCTTCCAAGGGCGAGCTGCTTAGCGACGTGCTCCACAGCGTCCTGGATTCCCCGTGCCTGCGCTGGCATCCACTGAACCGGAAGTACGGCTGTGCCACGACTGCCGTCAGCGAAGCGCACGTCGAGTTTGGCCCTGCCCCGCTGCTCCCCGATACGGAAGGCAGGGCCGACCGTTGAGCGCAGTTGAGTTCTTAGGCCCTGCACCCAGATCGGAGCGTCGGTACGGCTTGCCATACAGCTGAGTGAAGCGAGTGACGAGCGAGTGACGCTCAGCCATCAAATGCTGCCATTTGCGACAACCTGCCACAACCCCAAGAACCCCTGTAGCAGCGGGAATCCTTGCAGGGCCTATGATCTCTGCATACGGGGCGTGGCGCAGCTTGGTAGCGCGGGTGCTTTGGGAGCACTAGGTCGCAGGTTCGAATCCTGTCGCCCCGATTGACTTTTCACCGATTGAGGCTTCTGCGGCTACGCAAGGGCTACGCAAAACACCTATGGAGGCGCTCTCTGAGCCTGCCGCTACGCAAGCGATTTTGCTTCTGGCACGCTCGGGTGAGCAGTGGCTGGACAAAGATTGCCCAATGCCTCAGATTTGAGGGAGCGAAGTCGAAAGACCTTCAAGCCATATCCCTTCAGGGTCAAAAAGTGCCCCCGCGCTACCTGAAGACACTGCAACCGGCGGCCTTGCGCTTGCCACTGCACTCGGGGGAGATTCTCGCAAGGTATCCGGTGCAACGGTTGGCACCCGCCGGATGAAGACGCCAAGAAGGGCAATTGGCATCAACCAGCAGGCGAAGGGTTCTCGCCTGCAGCTGGATTCGCTGATCCTTAGATCAGATGACTACTTCACCCTCGCCTTGGGTGTCGCAACGCGTTGCCGCCGATCACTTAGGCGTAAGCCAGCGCACCCTTACACGCCTTCGTAACGGTTCCACCGATTACGGCCACCACACCCCTGCCTTATTCACCCCTGGGGTGCATTGGCGCCGGGTCACTGCCTCTGCGCGTGGAAAAGTTCAGTACCACCTCCAGTCTGTCGAAGAAGCCATCAACGAACGCAGCGCCCGCAGCATTGCCGGCCTGGAGGTTTCATGAGCAAGACCACTGACGGCTGCTCTCGAATCCGTAGCTCTGTAGACAAGGTGGCCAGAAAACAACAACCACCGCGGCAGTTGCTGCGGACGGGGGAGGCCTGCGCTGAATTGGGCATCAGTAAGCGCTCGCTTAACCGCTGGGTAGCAGCGGGCCTACTCGAATCTGGCCGGCATTTTGTGCACGGACTGACCCCTCGGAGTCCCCGGCGTTGGGATGTCGCGGTGGTTGAGCGACGCATCCCCGAGTACCGCAATCTCCCAGTTCGACCGTGCCCAGATGTCGATGGCGAACAGGCCGCGGCCGACAACTGAAATCACCCTTTTTGCAAAAAAAACTAATGACCTACTCAATTAGCGGCGTAATTGCCGAGCTTGTGGCCCTGGACATCCCCCGTTGCGAGCTGGCCACGACAATCGAAGACGGATTCGCGGCCGCGGCCGAATCCGCCCCCCGGGCGCCGATCTACTGGCACACCCACAGGGGTGATGGTGACGACGTAATGGCCCTGCACATTTGCGGTGAGGAATGGCAGGTGGAGGTGATCGCGGCACCCGCTGACCAGGAAACCGGCGAGGGGATCGAAGCCCGAGCAATCAACCTGGAGGCCGTTGCCATCGGATCCCTGGGCTTCTGGCCGGGGCTGGCAAGGGCGCAGTCTTTTGCCCTAATGGCCCGAGAGATCTGGGAGCAGTGTTGCGAGGAGGAGTGGGGGGCTGCGTGGGAGAGAGCGTTCGATGCGTTGGAGGTCCGTGAGGCGGAGGCCGCCGTGATCGAGGCCCACAACCCTGAGGTGGAGTCATGAGCGCCACCATCGCCAACACCACCGAGCTATTTCAAAACGCGCCCGAGCTGCGGGTACTGCTCGAGCAGCGCCAGGTGGACCTCCATGCAAAGCGGATACCCGACATCGTTAAAGCGCTCGCCGCTGCAATTGAGCGCATCGCACAAGTGCTCGAGCAACAGCAACAGAGAGGGGGATCTGATGAACTGGCTCTCTGAGCTATGCCGTCTACAGCCCCTCGAGCCGGATCTCGCACTGTTGCCCGTGGGCTGGGGGGCTGAATGCAAAGGCCCGATGCTCAACGCCTGGCAGGAACACGCCGGCTACAGCATCCCCGAACTGATCGCCACACCAGGCATCCGCTCAGTTGGGGCACGCACAGGCCTGCTCACCGGGCCATTGCTGGCCTTCGATTTCGATGGCGCCACCAGCATCGACCTTGCCTATCAGCTGGGCCTGGAGCCCTGGGCTGTCAACACCTGGCATGTCCACCGCACCACCGATCCGCACCGCATCAAGACGATCTTCCGGCCCACACCGGAGCAAATCGCTCAGCTGCCACAGGGAGCTGCTGGCACCCCTGAGTTTCAGGGCAAGACCCTCACCGCACCAAAGAACGACACCAGCAAGGGCGAGGCCCTGGAGGTGTTCTTTCACGGCGGCCGCCAGGTGATCCTCCTGGGCCAACACCCCAGCAGCAACGGGCATTACTTCTGGCCTGATGGTCTCGGCCCTGAAGCACTCAGCCCACCTCCTGACAGCTGGTGGTTGCATGCCCTGCGGATCGCTGAGAACTGCCAGCAGCGCATCAACACCGGCAGCAAGTGCAGCTCCAGTCGCAACGGCACCCACCGCCTCGACCCATGTCCAATCTGCGGTCGTCATTCCGGTGCCAATGGCTCTGCCCTCTGGTGTGAGCAGACAACTGATGGGCTGATCCTCTGCATGCCCGGCAGCACCTTCAGCGCCGAGCAGTCCCATGGGCCGCTAGTGATCGGGCAGGTGGTTGCTCGCTACGCCCTGGTGAAGCGCACACCGATCCCTGAAGGCGATGTCCTGACCTTCAAGCAGCACAACGGGGGATGCAAACCGCCGTCCAGGCCATTGCGCCCGACTCGCTGTTACAGCCGCCCTTCGCGCATCGCTGGTGGTGTTCGTCAATGATTGACAACCTCCTCGCTGAAGACCGCAAGGCGTTCAAAGAGCTCCGCGGGCTTGCTGGCAACCTCTTGCAGGAGAAGGTGCCACCACACGAGCGCGCAGCCCTTCTGAGGGCCGCGGGGCAGGAACGGGGCTTCAGCCTTCGCGATGGTGAAATCCTCGCTATCACCGCTGATGCACGCCGCGACCTTCAAGGCAAATCATCAGCAGCCACGCCCGACGATGAATTCGACATCCCAGAAGAGGTATGGGCTTGGGATCAGGTCATCGCTGCCCGGACCCCGAACCTGCTGGTAGCCCTCCAGAAGGTCGGGAAAACTGCCCTCATGGCCGGGATGATCTCTGCCTGGCATTACGGCGCTGGTGAGTTTCTGGGGCATCCACTCATCGGCCCTTGCCCTCCGGTGATCATCGCCGGCACGGATCAAACCATGGCGGATTGGCGATCAGTTCTCGCCCCTGCCGGTCTGATGCAAAAGCAGCCCAACGGCATGTGGAAGCTCACCCCCGGTGGGCCCATCGTCAAGCTCTGGCATCGCAGCCAATCCGTCTACCTCGACATGTCGGGGGTCGAGGAAATCGCGACTGCTTGCGAGGAACATCCCGGTGCCCTCGTGATCTGTGACACCTACGCCGCTTTGATTGCTCCCCTGGGGCTCGATGAGGCAAAGCCTGAGGCCGCGGAGCCCCTCTACAACCTCATGGAGATGGTCGAGCCCTATGGGGCCACCCCGGTACTCCTCCACCACGCTTCCAAGAGCCGAGCAAACGAACGCGCCAGCAACGCATCACGTAACAGCAATGCCATCCCTGCTGCCGTCAGCCAAATCATCAGCCTCCAATGGCTGGAGCCAGATCGCAAAGGCGATCAACGCATCAACCTCACCACCGAGGGTCGCAACTCCAAACCCGTTGATCTGGTGATCGAACAGGTCGAGCGGAGCCAATGGGTCGGCCACGGCAGCGCCGAGGACATCAAAGAGGCCCGGCGATTGGAGGGCGTTGAGTCGGGGCTGAGCGACCGGCAAAGTGACGCACTGGATCTGGTTCGTGATCGCTGGGAAAGCGATATGGAGGAGACCACAACGACCCAGCTCCTGGCGCGGATGGAGACGCAATACCAGGGCGACTCCCGCAAAGCACGGAAGACCCTCCAACAACTTGTGGACAAAAAGCTGCTGCTGAAGCGGACGGATAACGACCCCGAATCGGGCGGAACCGTGATCCGCTTTCGGCCTAATGGAACGGAGCCGGCCGATCGGTTCGCGCGCGGGGGTATTCAAAACATGGGTCCCCAGGGTCCGCAGGGTCCCCAGCCCCTTATGCCCAGTCGGTCCAAAAAAGAAAGTCCTCTGAGTCCTGAGCTCAGTGCCTCGGACCCTGCGGACCCCAAATTCGGAGTCCCGTGCGCGCGCACGAGGGACGCTGGCCGGGTCCCCCCTGTGCCGACGCTGAACGGCTCGACCGCGGCTGTCTGGTCCCTGATCTCGACCGCTGACCCGGGAGAGGCTGCGCACACGCTGTCTCTTCGGATCGAACTCGAAACCGGGATCCGCATGAATGGAGCTCAGGTCAAGGCGCTGATCGCCCAGGGCCCTCCGCCTGAGCTGCAAGGGAGGGAGCCCTTCTGACCCCACCCTGCGGGATAGATATCGGCCCGCTGCTGTTTCCCGAGTTCACCCGAGCCGACACCGTCACCCACGTCGGTATCCGTCGCCGGCCGGAGGCGGCTGGCCAGGATCGGGGCACGGATGGAGTAGCTGCAGGCGATGGCGATGGACCGCGTCCAGGATCACCTCACCCCTGGTGCTGCCGCTACTCGCCTTGCTGGTGCTTGCTGCAGTTCTCTCCAGGGCTGGCGCCAAGGACCAAGCGCGTCCCCCTGCCCCTCAGGCACAGTCCGTCAGCCCGCCTCCAACTGGCCCGGTGCTGGATCCGCAGGTGCGCGCCCAGGCGCTGGCTCAGGTGGAGCGGATCAACACCGAGGTGCAGCGCGAGCGGCTCGAACGCGCGTTTGAACAGCACTGATTACTTTGAAGCTCCAGCTGGGAACCCATGCCGACCAGCCCCCGCTTCGGCGACGCTCTGGCCTGGGCCGATGAACTGCATCGCGATCAGAGGCGCAAGGGTAAAGCCGTGCCCTACATCTCCCACTTGATCGCCGTCAGTGGACTGGTGTGGGAAGACGGCGGCACGGAGGATCAAGCGATTGCGGGCCTGCTGCACGACGCGATCGAAGACGCCGGCCAAAGCCACAGCTCGATTGCCGACCGCTTTGGCATGGCGGTGGCCGACATCGTGCGCGACTGCACCGACACCAGCGAGGAGGCACCGGCAGGCGAGAAGGAGCCGTGGCTGCTCCGCAAGACCCGCTACCTCGGCGCCCTGGCGCACAAGCCAGAGCACTCCCTGTTGGTGACTGCCGCCGATAAGGCCCACAACGCCCGCGACATGGTGCTTGATGCCCGCCGCGATTCGGAGATGTGGGTGAAATTCAATGCCGGGTTGGAGGGCTCAGCCTGGTATCTGCTGCGCATGCATCAGCAGCTCAGCCATCGCCTGCCCCAGAGCCGCTCCACCGAACTGCTCGGCGAATCCGTGCGCGAGATCCTGGCTAGTGCGCCTTTCCAGCGGATCGTGCCCGAGGGCATTGCAGCGGCCGTGTGGGCAGCCAGCTACGCCGAGCGGCAGCAGGAGTGTTGATGCAACAGCCCTGGCTCTGGCTGCCGCTTGTACTCACAGTGGCCAGCGCATCGGCCCTGGCCCAGCAGCCGGTGCAGCACCTCCCGAAAATGGGCGGTTGCCCGCTGGGGTACTACAGCTCTGGCAGCTACTGCGTGCCCAGCAGCAGCGGCAACACCCGGGGCGCCATCGAGAAGGCGGGGAGCAGCTGTCCCCTGGGTTTTTATTCCTCTGGCAACTACTGCCTCAGTAGCCCCAGTAACGAGCGGGAAGCGATCCAGAAGAGCGGCAAGGGATGCCCGCTGGGCTGGTATTCATCAGGTGGGTACTGCGTTAAGAGCCGCTGATTGCCATGGGTTTCCGCTTTCGCCGCTCCACCCGCCTGGGGCCGCTGCGCTTCAAGTACCGCATCACGGGCCCGCAGTGAAAGCAAGGGCTCAGCTGCCTGAGCCACCGAACCACTGCCGGTACCACTGGGCCATTTGCTCGATCTCCTGGCTCTGGGCCTTCACCATGGCCTGTTGCATTGCGCGCAGTTGCGGATGCTGGCTGTTGGTCTGGGCCATCGAAGCCATCATCACGCCCATGCGGTGGTGGGGAATCATCTGCTCGATGAAGGCCCGATCGAAATCGGCGGCGTTCTTAAGGGCGGCCAGGCTCGTGCCCATACCCATGCCACCACCCATACCCATGCCCATGCCGCCCATGCCCATGGCTCCTGCGGTCGTCCAGCTGGGAACGTCGCCGCCGAACCACTGCCGGTACCAGGTCCGCATCTGGGCGTTCTCCTGCGTCTGGCTGGCCTTGATGCTGCGGGCCAGGGCCTTGATCTCGGGCTTGCGCGCGCGGGTGAGGGCAAGATCCGCCATGGCGATCGCCCCGTCATGGTGAGGAATCATCATCACGATGAAGTGCTGATCCATCGTTTGGGAGCCCATCCGTCCCGGACCGCTCCGCCCCATTCCCATCCCGCTTCCGGCTTGGGCCACCACCTGGGGCGGCACTGAGCGCGCTGGAGCCCCCAGCGACAGAACGAGCGCTCCCAGCCCTGCAGCAGCCGCGAGCCTGAGTGCCACCGAACGTGTCCGGTCAAACGTAGCCAGGTGTTGGCCCATCAGTTCTCTCCCTTGCTTGTGCCTGCACTCAGCATGGGCACGCAGCAGGGAGCTGAACGCGCCATTGGGTCATGGCTTCATCGAATCGGTGCCCATTCGTTCCCTGCGGGCCGAACGTCACGCTCAGCCCTCAGACGTGAAGATTGGGGCAGATCACCGCGTCATCCTTGGCGGGATCGCTCTGCCAGCCGGCCAGCAGGCCCTGCAGTTCCTTACGGAGCTGGCGCAGCTCCTTGATCTGGCCATCAATCCGCTCGATCTGGCATTCCAGCTGGATCGCAATATCGCCGCAGGGCAGCTCACCGGCATCGTGCACGGCCAGGCAGTCCTGGATCTCCTCCAGGCTGAGCCCGAGGGTCTTGAGCTTGCGGATGAACTCCAGGCGTTGCAGGCTCTGTTCTGCGAACAGGCGGTAACCGCCTTCGCTGCGGCCGATCGCCGGCAGCAGGCCCAGGTCCTCGTAGTAGCGCAGGGTCTTGACCGGCAGACCACTGCGGCCGGCCAGGGCTCCGATCTTCATGCCGGTTTTCATGCCAACAGCTGCCATGGGCTTGACTCTCCTGCCATAGGGAGACTCTAAGCTGGTGTTCACCTCGTTCTTCCGGCATTCCGTGAACCCCATCGCTCTGGCTCTCCTCCTCTCGGCAGGCGTTGCCCTGGCCCCCGGCGCCGCCCGCGCTCAGGCCAACGACATGTTCCCGAGCAAGGCCGCTGCGGAACAGCGAGCCAAGGAACTCAAGTGCAGCGGCGCCTTTGCAATGGGCAAGGACTGGATGCCCTGCCAGAACTTTGATGTCTATGAAAAAGCCGTCTCCAAGGAGAAGTGACACCAGCGGTCCCTTTTCTGTCACTGACCATCCCCTCGCAATCTCAATGACCCAGCACTCCACCGGCCCCTTCCAGCAGACCAACCGTTGGGCTCTGCTGGCGGCCCTCGCAGCGGCGACCTTCGCTCCGCTGCTCGTCAGCGCACCCGCTGCGGCGCACATGAAGGGCATGTTCAAGACCAAGCAGGAGGCGGAGCAACGCGCCGCCGAACTCAAATGCAAGGGCGCTTTTGCGATGGGCTCCCTGTGGATGCCCTGCGCCAGTGAGCAGGTGCTGCACAAGGCCCTTCAGAACTAGTGAGCCGCCACCACCATCTGTTCCGCAGGCTGCACCGCAGCCTCGTGCCCCTGGCGGCGGTCCCGCTCCTGCTCACGGCCCTCTCCGGTTCGCTCTATGGGGCCCTATCGGCCCAGGGGATTGAAGCTTTCTGGCTGATCAAGCTGCACACGGGCAACTTCGGTGCCCTCAATCTGCAGCCTTACTACTCCACGGTCCTCGGCGTACTCACCCTGTTCATCGCCGGCTCTGGGATTGGTTTGTTGCTGGGGCGCCGGAGCGGGAGGAAGCACAGCCCGCCACCCGTCTGATCAGGACGCCAGGCAAGCGTGTATCAACGAGGAATCTGAGGGTGATACGCAACGACCACAAAGAGCTCACAGGCCTTAACCCCTTCGGAATGCTTGCAATCAGACTGACTAATCTCCGACCAGAATGTGGCGGATGAGCTTCTGATCATCAGCTCAAGGAACCGATGGGAGTGAAGCGACCCAACAGCTTTCGTAGGTACTGAACGACTGAAGGGGCTCACGTCATCTGTGCTATCACAGGCAATTCCCCACTGAGTACCACAAGAAAAGAGCAAGAGCTGCGAACGATGCCTGGGCTATTGCAGGCCCTGCCCTGAATATCCCAACATGTGACGGCGAGCCAGATAGAGGATGATTGCAGGCAAGACAATCCATTGAATGACGGCAAGTGCACTCATGCCTAGAATGGGCACTGCCAGTACCGGCACTCCATAGGCTTTGGAAACATTGACTCGGTAGGTTTCGATCGCAAGAGTGATCAGCAGGCCGATACTGGTAAACAGGAGCGTCAGTTTCCAGGTTGGGGTCAGCACCCAGTACCGCGAACGCATCAACGCACTTACAACCCAACTGCTGAACAGAATGATGACCCCATCGCCAAAGGCGCAGTGGGTCAAGTCAATCACTTTGTCGCCTAATGATGGACTTGCATAGAACTCGTAGAAGGGAGACTGCCAAACCTCGTAAACGAAGTTGAGCAGAAAGGCAAAAAGAAACAGATTTGTTTCTGGTGCAGCGAGAATTCGTGCACTTTTCTTGACCACAAGCCTTTGCTCCGCCAATCTATTCATTGAACCCTAAGGTGCATACGACACACTGATACTGCTCCTCTCAGCCATGGCGATGCCGCCAGGGAAGAAAGCCCGGCACAGCCGAAAGATAGGCCCGATAACGATCTCCAAACTCGCGCACAGCCTCCCGCTCCTCTTGCTTTGCCAGGCGCAGGTACATCACCACAAGCACTGGATACATCGCCAGGGTGAGCAACGTGGGCCACTGCAGCAGGAATCCTGTCATCACCAGAATGAAGCCCAGGTACTGGGGGTGACGCAGACGCGCATAGATGCCGGTGGTCGCCAGTTCATGCTTTTGCTGGGCGGCATAAAGCACATCCCAGCCCCTGGCAATGAGCATGAAGCCACCACCGATAAGCACAAAACTGGCGATATGGAAGGGTCCGAAATGTGGATTCACGCGCCAGCCAAACAACGTTTCCAATAGGTGCCCCGCGTCATGGGAGAGCCAGTTCACGGATGGATAGCGACTCTGAAGCCAGCCGGAGAGGAGGTAAATCGTCAGTGGAAACCCATACATCTCGGCAAACAAGGCCACCAGGAAGGCGCTGAATGCACCAAAGCTGCGCCAGTCACGCGGCGTATTGGGTTTAAAGAAACTGAAGGCAAAGAAGATGAAAACAGCGGCATTCACCACCGCCAGTCCCCAGAGGCCATAGGCCGGGGCGTCACTTTGGTTCATCACGGCTTGGGGGTAGGGGGCGATTGCGAACCTGGCCCCTCCGGGGCGCCGTGATGGCCATGCCCATGGCCGCCATGCATGAAGAGGTGCATCAGCGGGCAGGCCAGGAACACCAGGAAGGGAAGGAAGGGAATGGTGTGCGCTGTGTGCTCCAGCAGCAGGTAGAAGGCCGCCACCAGGAGAAAGCCATAGAGCACCCACCGGGACCGGCGACGTGGTGACCAGCTCGACAGGAAGGTGGGATCAGCCATCGAATCTCGTGAAAGGGGACGGACTGGGACGAAAGTACCGATGATCAGGCGGCTCGGTAGCGGCGCAACAACGACGAGTTGACGATCACCGAGAGCGAACTCAGGGCCATGGCCGCACCGGCGATCATCGGGTTCAGCCAGCCGAGGGCAGCAATCGGGATGCCGATCCCGTTGTAGATGAAGGCCCAGAAGAGGTTCTGGCGGATCTTGCGCATGGTGGCCCGCGACAGGCCGATGGCGGTCACGACCAGCCGCACGTCGTTGCCCATCAAGATGATGTCACCGGCTTCCTTGGCCACATCCGAACCGGAGCCGATGGCGATGCCGATGTTGGCGGTGGCCAGGGCTGGGGCGTCATTGACGCCATCGCCCACCATGGCCACGTTCTGCCCATCCAACTGCAGGGACTTGATCGTTCCGGCCTTATCAGCAGGCCGCACCTCTGCGATCACCTCGGTGATCCCCACCTGGGCGGCAATCGCTTCTGCGGTGGTGCGGTTGTCGCCGCTGAGCATGATCACCCGCACGCCACGGCGCCGCAGCAGGGCCACGGCCTGCTCGGCCTCGGGTCTGACCGTATCGGCCACGGCGATCACCCCCAGGATCTGATCGGCGCGCCCCAGCAGCATGGCCGTTTTCCCCTGGGCCTCGAGCCCAGCGAGCTGGCCCTCCACAGGCTCGGGAAGCTGGGGCAGGAAGCGGCTCGCCAGGGAACGGTTGCCGAACCAGACGACGCCCCCGCCCTGGTTGGCGGTGATGCCCTCGCCCACCTGGGCTTCGAACTGCTCCAGCGGCAGCAGCTCCAGATGGCGCGCTGCAACGGCCTCGGCGATCGCCGCCGCCAGGGGATGTTCCGAGCCGTGCTCCAGGGAACCGGCGAGCTGAAGCACCTCCTGCTCCGAATGGCTTGCGAGGGGCTCCAGATCGGTGAGCACCGGCTTGCCCAAGGTGAGTGTGCCGGTCTTGTCGAAGACCACGGTGGTGAGCTTCTCGGCCCGCTCCAGCACCTCGCCGCTGCGGATCAGGATGCCCTGCTCAGCGCCCTTGCCCACCCCCACCATCAGGGCTGCTGGGGTGGCGATGCCGAGGGCACAGGGGCAGGAGATCACCAGCACGGCAATGAAGGCCAGCAGACCACTGCTGAACTGGCCCGCCAGGGTCCAGAGGGCAAACGCCGCGAAGGCGATCAACACCACGGCCGGCACGAACCAGCCGGTGACTTGATCGGCCAGGCGTTGCACGCTGGCGGTGCTGGCCTGGGCCTCTTCCACGATGTGCACGATCTGGGCCAGGGCGGTGTCGGATCCCACCCGGCTGGCCTGGAAGCGCAACAGGCCCATGCCATTCACGGTGCCGCCGATGAGTTCGGCACCAGCCTGTTTGGCCACGGGCAGGGATTCACCGGTGAGCAGCGATTCATCCACCGAGGAACTGCCATCCAGCACCACCCCATCGGCGGGGATCTTCTCGCCCGGGCGCACCAGCACCGTCTCGCCGGTGTCGATGGCATCGGCGGGCACGGTCATCTCCACCCCTTCGCGGATCACCGTGGCCGTGGCGGGTTGGAGGTCGAGCAACTTGCGCACGGCGGCAGAGGAGCGTTTCTTGATGATCTCCTCCATGTATTTGCCCATCAACACGAAGGCAATCACCACCGCCGAGACTTCGAAATAGACGTCCCGTTCACTGACACCAACCGGCAGCCAGGTGGGCGCAAAGACCACCACCACGCTGTAGAAGTAGGCAACGGAGGTGCCCAGGGCGATCAGCACGTCCATGTTGAGGGCGCGGCGCTTCAGGGCCGCCCAGGCGCCGGTGTAGAATGACAAACCACCGATGAACTGCACCGGGGTGGCGAGCACGAACAGCCACTTCCCCCAGCTCATCCAGGGAAGGGCCGGCAGCGGCACCCAGGACACCAGGCTGATGCCGGCCGCCAGGGCGATGAAGGCCCCGGCCCGGAACAGCGCCAGCGCCAGCACCCCGCCGATCACGAAGCCCACGCGACGGCGCATGACGCGCAATTCGCGGTCGGGATTCTGGAAGGTCTGCAGGCAGGTCTGGCTGCAGAAGTAGTAGTCGCGGCCGGCGCGCTGGGTGCTGAGGGCTGTGGCCCTGGGAACCACCATGCCGCAGATGGGATCCTTGGCCATTCCCGTTTTGCCGACGCCAGTGGGCGGCGGGCCGTGGCTTCCGGGCTTCCCGTGGGAATGGCCAGGCTTCTGGGTGACTGTCGTCGCGTTCATCCTGGTTGCTCCTGATCGGTGGGGCTAGTTAGGAAAGATCTACCCAGGTTTTCGCTCAAAGACGAAAAAGAGCGTCGTATTTGTGGTACTCCGGCTTGCGCAAGCCCTCCACCGCCAGCATCCGCCGCAGTTCCATGATCTCGGCGCGCTGGGCCACGATCACCCCCCTGGCGAAGCGCCGGATTGTTGGATTGGTGCTTTTAGCCAGTGCGTCGTGGGCCATCATCAGCGCGCCGCCGTGGTGCTCGAGCATGCCCTCAAGAAACCACACCACCCGGTTCTCCCTGGTGGGGAGTTCGCCCATCATGCGCATGCCATCGATCTGGGCCTGGCTCATGCGGGTGAGGCCGCTGAGGCTGTTGGGGTCGCCACCGGAGGCCAGCGCCACGGGGTAGACGGGCGCCTGGGGATACCAGGCCTTGCGCCAGAGGCCCATGGCCCGGATCTCGTTGGCTTGATCGCGCCAGATCGTCTTGCCGAGTGCCCCCACGCCGGGTTGGCCGATGCCGAAGACGAATTCGCTCATCCGCAGGGCGCCGGTGTGGTGCTGCACCATGCCGTCGATGAAGCGCAGGTCGTAGGTGGCACCGGCCGGGCCCACGTCGTGGGCGTGGGCGGCATGGGCCGGGGCGGATCCGGCCGGAGCAGACATCCCAGGCATGTTCATCATCCCTGGCATGCCCTGGTGCCCTTCGTGATTCATGCCACCGGGCATCTGGGCCAGGGCAGGAACCGCAACGGTGAGGGCAGAGGCCAGACCGATCAGGGTGGCGGTGAAGCGGGATGGGCGCATGGCGGCAGTGTCAGACCACCTAACCGTATGGTCTCCCCTTGACAGGAGAGTCAAGGGCCAAGGGCGCAGCAAATCTGCGCTGGTCGATGCCGGTCCTCCCGGGCTTGACTCTCCACCTGAGTGGAGGCACTACGGTTGAGACATCTCCGCATCGCAGGCCATGAACTCGACACCCTTCCGCGGTCATGCGCGGTTCCTGGGCCTGCTGCTGGGGGTCGGCGCTGCTGCTGCCGTTGTCTCAGGGGGCGGGTCGCTCACGGCACGCGCCAGTGCTCCAGCCCTGATGCCGGTCACGTCCTACCGATCCGCGAGCTGCGGCTGCTGTAAGGGCTGGGTGCAGCACATGCGCGCCAATGGCTTCGCCGTGCGCGATGTCGTGGTGGCCGATGTCGCCGTGATCAAGCGACGCCTGGGGGTCCCCACCCGCCTGGCCTCTTGCCACACCGCCGAAGTCGCTGGTTTTGCCCTGGAAGGTCATGTTCCAGCCGCCGATGTGAAACGGCTGCTGCAGAAACGGCCGCAGGTGGCGGGCCTCGCCCTTCCGGGGATGCCCCTGGGCTCCCCAGGCATGGAATCGGCCTACGGCAAGGAGGCTTTCACGGTGATGGCCTTCACGCGGACCGGAGCCATCAGCAGTTTCTCCCAGCACGCCAAGTAAGAACCCAACCATGACCACTCCCCTTCGGCGACGGCAGGTGCTCGGCCTGGGGCTCGCCGGCCTCGGCACGGCCGTGGTCGGCCCACTTCTCTGGGATCGGCTGCAGCACTCCGCCGCCCGGGCCCAGCCGGCCGGTGCGGCGCGGCTGGCCTCCCGTGGCGGCGTGGCCGATCTGGAGCTGGTGGCCAGCGCCACGCCGGGAACTCTTCCCGGTGGCCCCGCCACGCTGCTCACCTACAACGGACGCTCGCCCGGTCCGCTGCTGGAGGTGAATGCCGGCGATCAGGTGCGGCTGCGGCTGCGCAACGACCTCCAGGAGCCCACCAACCTGCACTTCCACGGGCTGCACATCCCGCCCACCGGAACAGGGGACAACGTGTTCTTGACCGTCCCGCCCGGCGGGTCCACCACCTATGCCTTCAAGCTCGCCGCCGACCATCCGGCCGGCCTCTTCTACGTGCACCCCCATCACCACGGCCACTCGGCCGATCAGGTGTTCGGCGGCCTCGGCGGCGCCCTGGTGGTGCGCGGTGATCTCGACCGAATTCCTGAAGTGGGAGCTGCCAGCGAAAGCGTGCTGGTGCTCAAGGATTTCGCCAGCGCCTCCGGCCAGGAAGCCGCCATGGGCGTGGGGCGCATGCTCGGCCGGGAAGGTCCACTGCTGACGGTGAACGGGGAGCTCAATCCCGCCCTGGCGATCCCCAGTGGCGGCCTGCTGCGGCTCCGTCTGCTGAATGCTTCCAATGCCCGCATCTACCGCCTCGCCCTCGAGGGCCACCGGATGGTGCTGATCGCCACCGATGGCGGCGCCATCGCCACGCCTGAGTCCCTAGAGGAACTGCTGCTGGCCCCCGGCGAGCGGGCCGATGTGCTGGTGCAGGGCAACCAGACGCCCGGCAGCTACCGGTTGCGCAACCTGCCCTACCAACGCAGTGGCCACATGGGGATGGGCCAGGTGGCGGACGCTCCTCAAACCCTGGCCACCCTCAACTACGCCGGATCAGTGGCGACGCTGCCACTCCCAAAAACCCTGATTCCCGTGCCGTCACAGCCGCAGCCGGAGCGCACGCGCCGCTTCTCCCTGGCCCATGCCATGGGGATGGGAATGGGCGGCATGCAACACGGCATGGGGGGCATGGGC
>Ga0310095_100059_pt1 | contig 19746 bp, 20 predicted proteins | sample LakMicSRFLOrngD5_FD_194442 | JGI IMG/M metagenome (GOLD analysis project Ga0310095, IMG submission 194442) | Enriched freshwater cyanobacterial communities from Lake Michigan, Michigan, United States - MI23.SRFL.Orng.D5 | ecosystem: Environmental > Aquatic > Freshwater > Lake | place: USA...
GGCCACCACATCGGGGGCAGCCATGGGTGGGGTGACGTGCAGCAGGGCGTAGGGGATCACCTCCTCACGGACCTCCTCCCCCTCCTTGCGCACCTGGAACACCGCCTCCTTGGTGGCGGCACGCACCTCGGTGAGCACGTGGTTGTAACGGGCATCGATCCCCTTGCGGGCCACCACCTCCCGCAGCGGCGCGGCGTAGGTGGGCACCCCGAAGATGCCGGGAGTGGCCGTGGCATAGATCACTGTGCTCTGGGCGGCCACGGCGGGGTCGCGCTGGATGGCGTCGTCAGCCAGATAAGCGATCTTCTGGGGAGCGCCAGGGCACTTGATCGGCATCGGCGGGCAGGTGAACACCGCATTGCCCCCCTGGAAGTGCTGGATGCACTCCCAGGTGTAGGCAGCGAAATCCTTGGAGTAATTGCTGCACACACCGCCCTGGCCAAGGGCCTCGGGCAGCCCCTTGATCGCCTCCCAGCACAGCTTCATGCCGGTGGCCACCACCAGGACGTCGTAGCTGAGGGTCTGGCCACCGCTCGTGGTGACACTGTTGTTGGCGGGATCGAAGCCGGCGACCCCTTCACGGATCCAGGTGACTCCTGCGGGAATCAGGGACGCCTCATTGCGGCGGGTCTGCTCCAGGGTGAACAGACCGCCGCCCACCAGGGTCCAGCCCGGTTGGTAGTAGTGGTCGGTGGCGGGCTCGAGGATGGCCACATCCAGAGCCGAGCGGAAACGCTTCAGCCGTGCCGCCACGGTGATTCCGGCGGCGCCGCCGCCCACGATCAAAACCTGGTGATGGCCCATGGCCGGCTGGTGTAGTCACTCAACTCCAGATCTAACCAGATGGCAGCCGGCCGGCCACGACCCGCAGGGAAGGGAGCGCCCCAGGCGACAACGCAATGCTGCTTATCCGTACTCATACCGACTACGGCTTAAGGCGCTACACTGCGGCCCACCGCACCCCTGAACCGACAGCCTTGAGCCCCATGGACCTCTCCAAACCCAGCACCCAAGCCAACCTCGAAGCCGCTTTCGGCGGCGAGAGCATGGCCAACCGCAAATATCTGTTTTTTGCGGAGGTGGCCAAGCAACTGGGCCATAGCGAGCTGGCCAAGTTGTTCCGCGACACCGCCAACCAGGAAACCGAGCACGCCTTCGCCCACTTCCGGCTGCTGCATCCGGAGCTGGTGGTGGACAACCCCGCCAGCCTCAGCGACAGCCAGAAACAGCAGGTGCTGGCCCGCTGCCTGGAGCTGGCGATCGAAGGCGAAACCTACGAGTACACCACCATGTATCCGGAGTTTGCGGCCCAGGCCCGGCTCGATCGCGACAGCGGCGCCGAGGCTGAATTCACCGAACAGATCAGCGAATCCCACGAGCATGCCGGCGTGTTCCGCACCGCCGCCACCAACTTCGGTTTGCTGGAGCCGGTGGAGCACCACCACGCCGACCGCTACAGCGTCGCCCTGGAGGCCCTGCAGGGGCTGGGCCACCTCGGCGAAGCGCCTCCCGTGGCCGGTCTGTGGATCTGCAAGGTGTGCGGCGTGATCTACAACCCGGCCGTGGGGGATCCGGATTCGGGCCTCGCCGCCGGCACCGCCTTCGAGGCCATCCCCGACGACTGGAGCTGCCCGATCTGCGGCACCCGCAAGGCCAACTTCATGCCCTACCGGCCGGCGGAACTGCAGGCGGCTTGAGAGCCCCTACGGATCCGAGACAAACCCGTGAGAACGGCGATACTGCGGTTGCTGTGTTGAGGCGCGCCCATGGCACGACGGTCCGCGCTCCCCGCCATGCTGATCCTGCTGGGGAGCCTGAGCGGGGGTTGCCAGCTCCTGCCCAGCCAGCCAGCCCCCCCGGAAGCTCCACTGCCCCGGCGGGTGGCCGCGCTGGGGCGCATCGAACCGCTGGAAGGGATCAGCAAGGTATCCGTGCCCAGCAGCCTCAGCAACGACCGGGTGCGCACGATCCTGGTGAAGGAAGGGGAGCAGGTGCAGCAGGGTCAGCCCCTGGCCATTCTCGAAAGCATCGACACACTCCAGGCGGCCGTTCAGAAATCACAGGCTGGGATCGCCGTGGCGGAGCGCAAGCTCACCTCCCAGGACAATGTGATTCGCCGTTACCGGGCGCAGCTCACCCAAGCGAAGGCCGAGGTTCGGCGCGCCAAGGAGTTGTATGAGGCTGGCGCCACCACCGCCAACCGCTATGAGTCCAAGCAGGCCGAAGCCGAGGGCAGTGAAGCCCAGCTGCAGGAGGAGCTGGCCGACCGGCAAACGCTCCAGGCTGAGCTGAGCGAAAGCCGGGCCACCCTCGCCAAAGACCAAGCGGAGCTCTCGAAAGCCACGATTCGGGCCCCCTATCGCGGCACGATCTTCAAGCTCATCGCCCGGCCGGGCGACAAGGTAGGCGAAGGGGGCCTACTCGAAATGGGTGACAGCAGCCGCATGGGTGTGGTGGCCGAGGTCTACCAATCCGACCTGCCCAACATCCGCCTGAACCAGGCGGTGACGATCAGCGCCGATGGATTCCCCGGTCAAACGGTTCGCGGTCGCGTCAGTGAAATCTCCCGCCAGGTGAGCCGTCAAAGCATCACCAGCGGCGAGTCAGGAGACAATGTCGATCGGCGGGTTGTGGAGGTGAAGATCGCCCTGCCTCCCGACGCCATCGCCAAGGCCAGCCGCGTCAACTACCTGCAGGTGAATGTGGTGTTTGACCCCCTCAGCGCCGAGCAGCGCCAACAGCGGCCGGGGCAACCATGAGCTGGACCTCGCGAACGCCCGTGGCGTGGCTGCAACTCAGCCACAAACCGATGCGCCTGCTGGCCGCGATCGCCGGGGTGGGTTTTGCCAACGTGCTGGTGTTCTTCCAGATGGGCCTGTCGGGGGCCCTCTACGACAGCCAGAAACGGCCGATCCAGGAGATCAATGGGCAGCTGGTGATGGTTCCGCGCCGGTATTCCAATTTGGGCGAACCGCTGAACATGCCAAGGGCGCAACTGGTGCGGGCCCTCGGTGTGGACGGTGTGCAGGCGGTGACGCCCCTCTACATCGGCAACGTTGATTGGATCAACCAGGACACCCGACAGAAGAAACAGGCCCTGCTGTTCGGCGTCAGCCTGGACAATCCGGCGCTGAAGCTGCCCGTGCTCCAGACGCAGCGCAGTGCGCTGCAGCGCCCCAACAGCCTTCTGTTCGACAGCGCGTCCAAGAAGGGGGCCGGGCCAGTCGCGCAAACCCTGGCGGCCGGACAGCCCTATGACACGGAGATCCGCGGCCAGCGCGCGCAGGTGGTGGGCCTGTTTCAGCTGGGGCTCACCTTTGCCGCCGACATCAATCTGATCACCTCCAGCACCAACTTCCAGACCTACCTGCCTGAGCAGAACAATGACGACATCCAGCTGGGGGTGATCCAGCTGAAGCCCGGCGTCAGTGCCAGCCGGGTGAAGCAAACCCTGGAAACCTTCCTCGAGCCCTCCGTGCAAGTGCTCACGATTCAGCAACTCCTGGATCGCGAGGTGGCGCACTGGCAGCGCAACACCTCCTTCGGGTTGATCTTCAACCTCGGCGTTCTGGTAGGGCTCGCCGTTGGAGCGATCATCGTCTACCAGATTCTCTATTCCGATGTGGGGGATCACCTCGGGGAATACGCCACCATGAAGGCCATGGGCTATGGCGACCGTTTTGTGGTGGCGATCATTGTTCAAGAATCGGTGATCCTGGCCTCCCTCGCCTTCTTCCCCAGCGTGCTGATGGCGATGGGGCTCTACCAGATCTTGGTGCGTTCCACGGGCCTGCTGGTCACCATGAGCATCAGCCGCGCCGTTGTGGTCTTTGGTCTCACGTTGGTGATTTGCGGCGCATCGGGCTGGCTGGCCACGGGCAAGCTGCGCCGCCTGGATCCCGCCGAGGTGTTCTGAGTGGAGGCCACCACCCCGGTTCAAATCTCAGGGCTGAATCACTGGTTTGACGAAGCCGGTGAGCGCAAACAGGTGCTGCGCGACATCCAGCTCGAGGTGAAGGCTGGCGAAATCGTGATCCTGACCGGTCCATCCGGATCCGGCAAAACAACCCTGTTGACCATGGTGGGGGGCCTGCGGGCAGCCCAGGACGGCAGCCTTCGCCTGTTCGGGGAGGAGCTTCGCGGTGCACCCAAGCAGCAACTGACGCGGTTGCGCCGGCAGGTGGGATTCATCTTCCAGGCCCACAACCTGATGCCGTACCTGAGCGCCCTGCAGAACGTGCGCCTAGGCCTGGAGGTGAGCTCAACCTGGCGAGGCCAGGGACGGCGAGCCATGGATGAGCGCTGCCGGGAAGGGCTGGAACAGGTGGGTCTCGGCCATCGCCTCCATTTCATGCCCGCCAAGCTCTCGGGCGGCCAAAAGCAACGGGTGGCGATTGCACGGGCCCTGGCCTCCAGCCCATCGCTGTTGCTGGCCGACGAGCCAACCGCCGCCCTGGATAAGGAGTCCGGACGCGATGTGGTGGCCCTGTTTCGAGACCTGGCGGACCGGCGCGGCGCCGCGATCGTGATGGTGACCCACGACAACAAAGTGCTGGACATCGCTGATCGGATCGTGCACCTGCAGGCGGGCGCCCTGGCCAACAGCGAGATGAAGACGCGTTAACACATCAGCAGTGGCGCACACCCCTCCTAATGTTCGTTTCAGCACATGCTTGAGCTTGCATGAGCCAGTACCCCTCCGCCGCCCCGGGGCCCGACCACCGGGCTGTGAACTCCGCCTCGAGCACCAGCCTCAAATGGGGCAGCGATGGCGAGCTGTCAGCCGTGGATCTGGCACGCATTTTGGAGCGCCTCTCCGATGGCAGCCAGGCCACCGCGCCGCTGACCGAATGCAACCTGCAGGGGCCCAGCGATTCACCGCACCCCGGCTGAGCCGCCCAGCGCAGATGTGTTCTGGAACACAGGCTTGCCCCACGAGAATTTGGGCATGAGTCAGGTTCGTTCGCCCGCGCAGCCCGCCCGCCTGCTGGTGGTGGAGGACGACGACACGATCCGCGAGACCGTGTGTGAAGCCATGGAAATGGAGGGCTTCACCGTGACGGCCGCCACCAATGGCCAGAGCGCCTGGGATCTGCTGAACCGCCACCATTACGACCTGGTGGTGCTCGACCTGATGCTGCCGGGGATCAACGGGCTCGATCTCTGCCGGCAGCTGCGCCAGGGCAACGACGGCCCGTTGGTGTTGGTGGTCAGTGCCCGCGACACGGAAACCGACCGGGTACTGGGCCTGGAGGTGGGGGCCGACGATTACCTGATTAAGCCCTTTGGCATGAGGGAGCTGGTGGCCCGCTGCAGGGCCCTGTTGCGCCGCCAGGGCCATGGGGCCGCAGCCGCCGGCAACCTGGAGCAGGGCGACCTGAGCCTCTACCCGGGGGAGTGCCGCGTCACCCGCGGCGGGCTGGAACTCAAGCTCTCCCCCAAGGAATACAAGCTGCTGGAGCTCTTCATGCAGAACCCCCGCCGGGTGTTCAGCCGGGAACAGCTGATCGAGCAGGTGTGGGGGATCGACTACATCGGCGACAGCAAAACCGTGGATGTGCACATCCGCTGGCTGCGCGAAAAGATTGAAGACGACCCCTCCGCACCCAACAAGCTGGTGACGGTGCGGGGCTTCGGCTACCGCTTCGGCTGAGCCCCCCCGTGCCCCTCAACCTCAGCCACAGTCTCCCCCTGCTCACGGCCGCCGCAGGCTTGGCGATGGGGTGGCACTGGCGGGGCCGCCGGCCGCCACGGCCGCGGACGGCGCCCTCCCCTCGCCCGGGCCCCAGCGATCAACAGTTGCGGGAGTGGATCGATGCGGTGCCCCAGGGCTGGCTGGCCATCGCCCCCGATGACACCATCGCCAGCGCCAACCCCCGGGCCGAAAGCCTGCTGGGCTGCGATCTGGGTGCTGGCCTGACGGGCCTGGCCCTCGCCAACCTTGAGCCCGGAGATGAGGTCATGCACCTGATCGAGCTCAGCCGCCAGAAGGGCATCAGCCAGCGGGGTCGGTGGGGAACGGGGCCCTGCCAGCTCGATCTACGGGTACTGCCGGGGCGATACGGCTGGGTGGGACTGCTGCTGCAGGACGCCAACCTGCTGGATACGCAATTGCAGGCCCAGGAGCGCTGGGTGAGCGATGTGGCCCATGAGCTCAAAACGCCCCTAACCGCCTTGATGCTGGTGGGAGACAGCCTCGCCAGCGGCGCCGAGGGGCGCCAGGCGGTGCTGGTGGAGCGGCTGCAGCGGGAACTATTGCGGCTGCAGGTGCTGGTGAGTGATCTGCTGGACCTCACCCGGCTCGACAATGCCGCCCCCGGCGACGCCGACAGCTCCGGAGCGGCCCTCGACCCGCGGGATGTGCTCGGCAGCGTCTGGGCCACCCTTGAACCGCTGGCCCAGAAGCGTGATGTGGGCTTGGTGGTGAGCCCAGGGCGCGACCAGGCGCGGCTGGCGCTGGTGGATCCCGGCCGCCTGCACCAGGCCCTGCTCAACCTGCTGGAGAACGCCCTGCACTACAGCCCCGATGGCACGGCCATCGATGTGACCCTGGAGCAGCGGGATCGCTGGTGCCTGATCACCGTGCGCGACCACGGCCCCGGCCTCAGCGAGGCCGACCTGGAGCGGATGTTTCAGCGGTTCTACCGGGGCGATCCATCCCGGGCCCGCAGCCGCCGCAGCGGCAGCGGCCTGGGGCTGGCGATCGTGAAACAGATTGCCCTGGCTGAAGGCGGCCTGATCAGGGCCTCCAACCATCCGGAGGGGGGCGCCGTGCTGGAGCTGCTGCTGCCAACGCCCACCTGAGACCAGATCGCGTTCAGCGCTGGGGCAGGTGGGCCACCACCAGCTGGCGCTGATCATCGAGGTGCAGCCAGCCCTCATCCCGCAGCATGCCCAGCACCCGGGTCACGGTGACGCGGGTGGTGCTCAGGGCACTGGCGATGTCCTGGTGGGTGAGGCGGAGGTTGAGACGCAGCCCCTGCTCACAGGGCTGGCCGTACTCCTCTGCCAGCAGCTCGAGGAAGCCGCGCACCCGATCTTCGATGCGGCGCAGGCCCAACAGGGCGATCAACGCCTCCGACTGACGCATGCGGCTGGTCATGGCCTTCACCAGGGTCATGGCCAGATGGGGGGTCGCCTCCACCTCATCCATCGAGAGACACAGCAAATCGCTGTCACACAGGGCGGTGGCTTCGTAGAGGTCGAGGTTGGTGAAGGGCTCACCGAAGGGCTCATTCGGGCCCGCGAGGGCCAGCAGCAGGTCTTCCCCCTGCTCGTTGATGCAGCCCAGCTTCACCATGCCGCGAGCCACCAGCCAGATGTGGTTGCGCAGCAGCGGCACCTTGCTGCCGGCACTCAAGTTCACCAGTCCACGGCGCTGGAAGGTGTCCTCCAGGGCGCTGCGAAGACCCTGAGAGCGATTGGGCGTGAACACCATGGTCCGCTGTGCGGTGGGGTTCGCCGGACTGTATGGAGCATCACTGCCTCCACAACCAAGCCTGGGTAGATGCCCGGTTAAGGGTTGGTTAGCCCCTGCGGAGCAGGCGCTAACAACGGCAAACGCTGGAGCGCAGCACGCCCCGCAGGGCTCAACAGGGTGTCGGCCTCACTGCGCCAGCGCAACCAGGCCTGGTCGCGGGCTTCCGCCAACAGGCTGCACAGGCAGGGGGCAATCCGGTCGGGAGACTCATGGAACTGCTGCTGCAAGGCCTGGTCGAGGAGCTGCAGATCATTGAGGTCCCCAAGGTGATGCTGCATGGCCCGCAGGCGCTCCAGCCAGGGGGCCATGGGCTCGGGGCGCAGGGGCTCCAGGTTGGTGAGGCCATAGCGGCAGCGTTTCAGGCGCTTGCGCAGTTGATGCAGCTGCTGTTGCCCTTGGGGGGCATAGGGCTGATCCACCTGCCAGCCGGGCTCCAGCAGCAGATCGTTGAGGGCGGTCTGGCAGAACTCTCCCCACCAGGCCCGCATGGGTTGGTGGCCCAGGGGGCTGAGTTGTGGCTGGCGCAACCACCCCTGAAGCTGGGCCAGCACCTTGAGATAACGGCGACCCTTCAAGGCCTCCTCCACCGCCTCAAAGGCAAGCTTGCGCTCACGGCGCAGTTGCTTGAGCAGCTTGCGCAGCACCGCCGCCTCCTTCTCCGGCAGGAGGGGGCCAAAGTCATGCTCAAGCCGGTGCTGCAACACATCCAGGTCGCGCCGGCAACCCAAATGGCGCCCCACCTTGGCGAGGCGATCCGGGGCAGCGGGATCCGGCACGCTGAGCGCCGGGGCGAATTGCTGCAGGGTGACCCGCAGCTGACGGCAGGCCACCCGCATCTGATGCAGGGGTTCGCGCTGCTGGTCGGCGAGCACATCCGCCTGCAATGCCACCAAACTGCGCAACCGCGCCTGAATCAGCGCAGCCGCATAGGCACCGATCGAACCCTCCAGGGGCGGCTTCGGCGCCAACAGCTCCGATCCTGCGGACAGTGCGGTCAGATCCGAGGCCGGCGTCACAGGGGTCGAACCGTCGCAATGGATACTTTCGGCCAGCCCGGCGCCGAAAAAGTTAAGGCAAGGTTATCCCGTTACAGGGGCCGGCAGGCTGCTAACTTCTGCCGCAATGGCAACACACTGTGAAGCTCACATCAGTCGACATTAAGAACAGGATAAATCCGCACATTGAGTCCGACGCACCATTCGCTGGCCCCTCCCCAGATCCTTCCGAACATTTGATTTGCCTCTCCTCCAAGGAGGCACTGATGTTGTTTCAGTTGCTGCAGGCGGCCATGCTTCACCCGCCGATGCGGGAGGGTCTACTGGGTCAGTCGGAGTACAGCCTGTTTCATCGCCAGCTCAGCGGCGCCCTCGGTTCCGCCCTGGGGGGCCGGCCCCAGGCCCGCTCCATCCCGGCAAAGGGCAACGGTGCCTGAGGGCCGCCAGCACCACAACCGGTCGTTCAAAAGAACAGCTGGGACAAGCGTTCTCCGGGTGCTTTGAGGTCGTCCTGCCAGCGTTCAGCCAAGCCCTGGCCAGGAGGCGCCTGCTCCCCCTGCGCCAAAGCGATGAGCCAGTCGCGGAAACGCTCGAGATCTTGAATTTCAGCCCAGGTTCCGGAACCTGCGTCCATCGGAGCGACGTTGATCTTCACCCAAACTAAGAACGGGCTGCTCACTGGATTGGTAGAGAAGCTTGAGATCAATGGCACGCACAATGCCGAACCAAACAGCCTGAATCGCCAGGCAGGAAGCCACCGGCGCAATCCATGGGCGAAGCGAAGCCACGGTAAGCGTTGAATCAGGCAGTCACCCTCACCGAAAGCCAGTCCACAGGGTTGTCATCGTCAACACCATGTAGATGTCGGCGAACAAACGTGGTCACTCCGCAACGCACTACCTAGCGTCGGTGTCCTGGGGTGCGTCACATGCAGAGCCTGCCTCAGCTGAGGCCCACCCCGGGATGCCTGGACTCCCGCCGGCTGGAGGACAGACCCGGGCAGATGCCCACGAGTCTCTACCTGGCGGACGGACGCGCCAACACCACCTTCTCGGCGGTGATGCTGGGGGTGCAGGCCAGCGTGCTGCATCGCCAGCTCAGCCTGGAGCAGCTGCTCACCCTGATCCGAGGGGGATCCCCCCTCTGGATTCGCGTCAGCGGATTCGGGCAGCCCCACCGCATCGCCACGGTGCTCGAGGCCTGTGGGGTGCCCGAGGTGTTCACCCCATTGGTGCTCGACACCCCGCAGGCGACGCGGCTGGATTCCCTGGGGGAGGTGATCGCCCTGGTGCTGCATCGGCTGCGCTTCGCGGTTGATCCGATGAATCTGGTGAGTGATCAGGTGAGCATGGTGCTCACCCGGCGGGTGCTGATTTCAATCGAGGAGGCCCCAACCCAGGAGCCCTTTCCTTCACTGACCGATTGGCTGCTGCAGAAAAGCCCGGCTGCCAGCGCTGAGGATCTCGACGATCTCTTGCATTACCTGGTGGACCATCTGCTCGATGGCATCTTTCCGATGCTGGAGCAGATGGCCAGCCGGCTCGATGATTTGGAAGAGGTGGCCCTGCGGGATCCCAAGCCCAGGGTGCTCAACCGCGCCTACCAGCTGCGGACCAATCTGCGCCGGATTCGGCAGCAGCTCTGGCCGCTGCGCCATCAGATCCTGCTGTTCTTGCGCCAAAACCAGCCGGTGATGGGCCCCGATGGCTTGCTGGGCTTCCAGGAGATGGCCCAAAACGTGGAACAGATCTTCGAGAGCTGCGAAATCCTGCGTCACCAATGCGATGCGGTCACCGAAGCCCACATGGCCAGCAGCGGCAACCGCATGAATCAGATCATGAAAACGCTCACGATCGTGTCCACGATCTTCGCTCCCCTCACCTTCATCGCCGGCATCTACGGCATGAACTTCAGCAACATGCCGGAGCTGGATTGGCGCTACGGCTACATCGCCGCCTTGCTGCTGATGGGGGCCATTGCCACCATCCAAACGGGGATGCTCTGGCGCCGCGGCTGGTTTGAGGACTGGACCGGCAGTCGACGCTAGGCCTCGGGTTCGTTCCGTTGGGAGCGGCGCAGCCGTTGCTCCAGGGACGCCAGCAACTCCACCGCAAACATCGGCGATTCCTGCACCGCGAACAGGAATTCCTCGCGGTTCATCTCCAACACGTCGCAGGCCGTCAATGCCTGTGCTGTGGCATGGCGCCGGTGATCGGGCATCACCAGGGCCCCCACGCCGAACACCTGGCCCTCTTCAAAGCACTCCTGGCCGCCCCCCTCCCACGTGAGTTGAATGGTGCCGGAGAGGATGCAAAAGATGCTGTCGCCGGGAACGCCGGATTCATAGAGGGTCTGCAGCGGCTGCAGACGGCGCACGGCGATGCTGCTCGCCAGGGCCTGGATCGTGTGCAGGGCCGAGATGTCCATCGTGAACCAACCGATGGGGTCATGCTGACTCGCTTCGATGAAGGGACGGTGAAGGACACGGTTGTCCAGGACGCCTACGGTTGATGCCATGGAGCCAGGCCCCTTGCCTGCCGATCCGAGCCATGGCGCTCCGAATGGTGCGGACGCCCTGCTGATTTGCGGCCTCGGCGCCCTGGGACAGGCGTGCCTGGAGCGCCTGTTGGGGTTCGCCGTTCCGCTCACCGGGGTGGATCTGCATCAACCGGTTTGGCGCAGTCCGGAACTGGAGCGAGCCTTTCAGGATCGGCTGATCCTGGGAGACATGCGCCAGGCGGCGGTGTTGCAACGGGCTGGGGTGGAGCACTGTCGGGCGGTGCTGCTGCTCAGTCAAGACAGCCAGGTGAATCTGGAGGCCGCCCTGCAGGTGCGGCTGCTCAACCCGGATGCCGAATTGGTGGTGCGGGCCAGCGGCCAGGAACAGAGCCTGGGGCACCTGCTGGAGCAACGGCTCCCCCGGCTCGCCGTGGTGAACCCGCTGATGCTCACGGCCGCGGCCCTGGCGGCGGCTCTCCACCCCGACGTATCGATCACGCAGCTCACCGCAGGCGCCGGTGATGCCACGGGGGAATCAACGGTGGTGCTGCTGAGCGGCGAGGCCGGCTCGCCATCGGGCCCCAGCCGCGGACTGCGCAGCCGAGATCCCGAAGCGCAGGGGTTGCGCATCGCCATGCGCACCCGGCCCGCGCGCAGCCACCCCAGTGCCCAACGCCAGGGCCGTTGGCGATGGCCGCGCCTTCAGGGCTGGGAGGGCCTGGCATGGCTGCGGCGGCGCCGCCCCCTCAGCCAGCCGATGGCGCTGGCCATGGGGTGGGGGCTGGCGGCCCTGGGCCTGGGGGTGCTGCTGTTCAGCGATGGGCGGCACTGGCAGGCGGGACTGGTGGTGACCCTGGGGCTGCTGAAAGGGGAATACATCGACCCCCTCAACCTGCTTAGCCAGCCCTCGCAGCTGCAGCTCACCTTGGGGCTGGTCTATGCCCTGATGGGCACGGTGCTCACCTCCTGCCTGGTGGCAGTGATCCTGGAGCGGCTGCTCTCCAACCGTCTGGGACTACAACGGCCACAGCGGCCGCGGCGGGGCAGCCGCCAGGTGCTGCTGGTGGAGGCGGGCGACCTCGCCGAGCCGCTCACGGTGCTGATGGCGAGTGAAGGCATCGGCGTGCAGAGCTGCGACCTGAACCAGGGGCTGGCGGGCATCCGCCAACGGCTGCAGGGCCTCCGCCACACCGAGCTGGTGGGCATTGCCGCCCTCTCCAACAACCTGCTGGCCAACATGCAGGCGGTGTTGGAGGGGCAGCAGCATCAACCCCGCGCACGCCTAACGGTGCTGGCCCACGCCATGGCCGCCAGCGACCAGCTGGGCAGCCTGATGGGGGGGATGACTGTGATCTCCGGCATGGATATTGCCGCCGATGCGGTGGTGGCCACCGCCTTTGGGGAGCGGGTGGAGCGGGTGGTGCGGGTGCGGGGCGTCAACCGCCTTGTGGTGCGCTATCAACTCAGTGACGGCGACCCACTCACCGGCATGACCGTGGCGCGGCTGGAAAACGGTTATGGGCTCAACGTGCTCACGCTGCAGCGGGGTCGAACCGGCCAGCTCACCCCCATCCCTCCGCTGGAGTGGCAGGTGCACGCCGGCGATGAACTCACCGTGTTGGCGGATCTGGAGAGCCTGCGCCGCGTGGAAGCCGGTCGGCTTGAGCCAGCGCACTGGCGGGTGGAACTGCGGGGATCAGGCAATCGCCACGACGGCTTTGCGGTGCAGCAGTGCCTGGCCCGCTTCCTGGGGCTCCCCCCGGGCGCCCTGCAGGGATGGCTGGATGGCCAGTGGCACCAGAGCACCCCCCTCGACCGCGACCTGGCTGACCTGCTGACGCGGGAGCTGCAGCGCTACCGCATCGACTGCCGCCTGGTGCCATGCCAGCGCTGACAGCTCTGCTCACGGCGGGATGGATCGCGGCCCAGGGCTGTGCAGCGCCGCTGGGCTGGACGCTGCAATGGGAGCAGCCCCTACCGCGGCAGGGGCCGAGCGGCCAGGCCATCGGTGGCTTCTCCGCCATCGTTCACGAGCCCCAGCAGGGGCGCATCTGGCTACTCAGTGATCTGCCGCAGGCGGAGCTGAGCGCCTGGACGCTGCCCGGCCAGCGGTCGGCACCTCGGCTGCTGTTGCAGCGGCCCATCGGCAGCACGGACGGCGAGGCCTTGGATGGGGAAGGCCTGGTGCTGGCGGGGGATCAGCTGTGGATCGCCAGTGAGGGGCGCCGCACCGGTGACAGGCCGGCCCTGTTGCTTCGGGTGAACCGCCGGGATGGCCGCACGCTGCAGCGTGTTCCACTCCCCGCGGCCTGGCAGGCCGCCCCAGGCCTGGGCCTGGCGAGCAACGCTGGCCCCGAATCACTGACGCGGCTCAGTGCCCCGGGGGAGCCGCTGCAGTTGTTGATGGCGGCGGAGCGGCCCTTGCTCCAGGATCCCGATGGCCAGGTGCGCCTGCTGCGCTGGTGGTGGCCGGCTGGCCGGCCAACCGCCGCAGAACCGCAGGCAAGCCCCCAGGGGTCGCTGCAACTGCCGGGCCCGGAGCCGTGGAGCCTCACCGACCTGCTGGCCCTGCCGCGGCGGGCCGGGCAACCGCCCCGGTTGCTGGCCCTGCTGCGGCGGTATTCCCCGCCCCAGAGCTGGGAGAACCGCTTGGCGCTTTACCCCCTGCCCCAGCCGGGTGCCGTGGCATCACCTCTGCAGAGCTGGGACCTGCAGCAGGCCGGGCTGCCCCCCGAAAACTGGGAGGGGCTGGCCCTGGGGCCACCCCAAGCCAACGGCGGCCCCAGCCTGGTGCTGGTGAGCGATGACAACCTCAACCCCCTGCAGAGCAGCCGCCTGGCGCTGCTGATCCCCAACCCACCGCAAGCCTGCCTGGACCACCCATGAATCGCCGCACGCTGTTGATCCAATTGCTGGGGGTGTCGCTGGGGGCGAGTGCAGCGCCGGCTTTGGCGCAGTCGGGGCGGGGCTCCAGCAGGCCGGCGCCGGCGACGCGGCTCTTCCCCCCGTTGCGGGGCCCCATCCCCCTGCCCACCGATGGGCTCAGCGCCGCACAGCAACAACAGCACTACCGGCGCATCGCCATCGACGATCGGGTGGTGGTGCCGGAGGGGTACCGCGCCGAACTGTTGCTGAGCTGGGGAGATCCCCTCGGCGACGGCCGGGTGGGATTCAACAACGACTACCTGGCCTTCCAACCACTGGCGGCGGATCAGGCCCTGCTCACCATCAACTTCGAATACATCAGCGGACGCACCTGGTGTGCGGGGTACAGCGAAGTCACCGGCCAAACCCTTCCCTTTGCCGAGCTGAAGGCGGCCTTGGAACAGGGAGGCGGGGCCGTGGATCTGGCTTCTCTAACGAGCGATGATCCGCTCCGCCCCCTGGTGATTGCCGTGGCGGAGGCCGCCCTCACCGATCAGGGCATCGGTGTGGCCACCCTGCAGCGCCAGGCCGATGGGCGCTGGCGGCACACCACCGGCCGGCTCGACCGGCGCATCACAGGGCTGAGCGGCTGGCGCAAGCCGGAGCAGCGCCTGTGGGTGAGCGGCCCGGCCGCCGCGGTGTTTCGGCGCCGGCAACGGCTCGGCTACGACGATGGCCTTGCGGATGCGGTGATCGGCAGCTTTGCCAACTGTGCGGGCGGCCAAACCCCCTGGGGCACCGTGCTCTCGGCGGAGGAAAATTTCCAAACCCAAGTGGTGGAGGCCGTCTATGCCGACGGCTCCTCCCCAGCGCCGTCGCGGCGACCGTTCCGGTTCGATGGGGCGCGACTGGAGGGACTGGGCAACCCCTTTGGATTGGCGGGCAACAAGTACGGCTGGATGGTGGAACTCGACCCCCGCCGTCCTGAGCAGGCGGCGGTGAAGCACAGCTGGCTGGGACGGTTCCGCCATGAGGCGGTGGCGGTTCGGGCCCGCCGGGGTGAACCCCTGGTGGTGTACTCCGGCTGTGATCGCCATGGCGGCCACCTCTATCGCTTCGTGAGCGCCGAACGGGTGGCGGATCCTCTGGATCCCGGCAATTCAAGGCTGTTTGAGCGCGGTCGCCTGGAAGTGGCGCAACTCAGCCCCGATGGCCAGGGCCGTTGGCTTCCCCTCGATCCAGCCACGGCGCTCAACCCACGCCGCCCCAAGGGGGAAATCGTGGATGGCGTGCCGCAGGCCACCGTGGTGCCCAAAGCCGACCGCAGCCAGGCGGGATCCACCAGCCTCGAGAGCGATGCCGCCGTACTCGACTACTGCCGGCGCTATCCCACCCTGGGGGACCTCTACCCCGGAGCCGGGGAGACGCAGCAAGGGGCCATCCTGATTGATGCCCATCTGGCCGCCAATGCCATTGGCGCCACGCCGGCGGCACGGCCTGAGGACACCGACATTGACCCGGCCACGGGCGATTTGTTGATCAGTTTCACGGCCGGGGGCAGCGATGGCAGCGAGCGGGCCGATCCCACCATCTTCCGGGGCCCCAACGGGGAGACAAGCTGGCCCTACGGATGGGTGATGCGGCTGAGCGATGCACCGGCCCAGCGGGATGGCATGGGGGGAACGTTCCGCTGGCGAATGGTGGCCACGGGGGGCACCCCCTGGCAGGGGGGCATGGGCTTCTCCAACCCCGACAACCTGGCGGTGGACAGCGGCGGCAACATCTGGCTGGTGACCGACCGCTCCACCAGCAGCGCCAGCCTCGACATCTTCGGCAACAACGCCTGTTGGGTGCTGCCCAACAATGGCCCCCAGGCGGGCCAGGCCCTGATCTTCGCCACTGGGCCGATGGAATGCGAACTGTGCGGCCCCTGCTTCGACAGCGAAGAGTCCACCCTGTTTCTGGCGGTGCAACACCCCGGCGAAGACAACGGGGCTCGCCTGGAGGGGGCAGAAGAGTTTCAGGCGTTTGAACTGCGCGACCGCAACAACCAACCCTTCCAGCAGTTGCGCCGCGTTCCGATTGGATCCAACTGGCCCTCAGAGCAGACCGGCCGTGTCCCGCGACCTGGGGTGGTGATGATTCAACGCCTGGCAGGCGGAAAACTCCTGCCGGACTTCCATTGAGATCAGGCCAGGGCCTGCAGCAGATGTGAGGCATCGGGATCCGCCAGACGCAGCCGTTGGCGGGATTGGTGAATGCAGCGATGTAGTGCCTGACGGGTGATTGAAAGAACCCTGGAGCACTGGTCACCCGGGAGAGACCCTGGTGAATTGCTGATGCTCAACGACCCGACATTGGCGCTGTTTGCGACGCTGCTCGACCATCAGTTGGACTCGGTGGCTTAACGGGTGAGCATGATCAGGGATTCAGCGGGCACTTGCCGCAGTTTCTGCAATTCAGCCTGCACACCGGGATCGTTGCGGAAAGCCCGCCATTGGGGAGTGGCCATCAGCAGACGAGCCCCAGCAGCGCCCAGGCGTTGGCCCGCTTCCACATCCGATGGGAAATGCACCCCACAGACCGTGCGTGCTGCTCCGCCGTGATCCCCAACCGCCAATAGCCGCTCACGTCGCTCAGGAATCAGGTCCGCCAGGAGCTCGGCACTGGCCCGGTACCACGTGGAGTGGCCGGAGGGGAAGGAGGCTGATTCCTCACGGGGCAGACAAGGCCGAATCCGGGAATCCTGGAGGTAAGGGCGTGGGCGTCCAAACTGCTGTTTGAACTCCCCCATCACGGCGTCCAACGGTTTGACAAACGCCATCACGCCAGCGTGAATCAACGGGGTCTGCTTCACCATGTCGACGCCCAGTGCGCGGCTGAACAACACAGGATTGCGATCCAGGAACAGCCAGGTGTTGGCCTCCATTTCAGGGGTCCGAAAATTCTGCAACCACAACAGAATCGCGAAATCGTTGCTGGCGGCTTTACTGCCGGGGGCGGGGGGCTGACCCAGGGCATCACGCAGGGCCGCGCGATTGAGCTGAAGGCCATGGGCCAGCTGCACCACGGCCTCACGACTGGGGTTGCCGGCCAGGGCGGGAGCCCCCCCCAGCAGCAACAGGGCCAAAACAGGAATAAGGGCAAGCAAGGGTCGCATTAGCGCTGAGGGGGGGAGGATGGAGGGGCTGCGGCAAAGCAGGGTTCAGATCCATCCAGCAGGCGTCGCTGATCGAAGGCGCGGACGGTTGGCTGGCCGGATGTGGTGGCGTAGATCAACTGGTAGAGACGATCAAAATCGTCGTTGTCGATCGGGGGCATCGAGGACCAGCCCAGGCCGGCGGCCAGTTCCGGAAGGTGGCGATGCTCCCAGAACACCACGATGCGGCCATTCGCATAGCGGGGATCACGCAGGATCTCCCTGCCGAGCTGTTCGGACTGACCTTCCGAGCGCTCCAGAATCCGGATCGTGGTGCCGGTGTTGATGGCCAGGGGCACAGCTGACTGGTAACTCCTGGCGTTTTTGCCGCTGGAGGGATTGAGCACAAAAGTCAGGATGTGATGGATTTGCCCAAAACAGGTGGGTAGCGCAGTGGCCAGTGCCAGAGCCCGCTGAAATCCCGCCAACGACAAATTGGTGTTGGCGCGATTGTCGGTCTTGTGGCCATGGCGCATCAACAGCACTTCAGCGGGTCGAGCCATCACGGTGGTGGGTGGCATCAGGCCCACCGAACAACACAGGACCAATGCACCAAGCCAACGCCGAGAAGTGCCTGAGGCACTCCAACACTGGGATGACACACCCATCGGCAGCCCCTAAGCCAAAGCCAAAAAGAAATTAAGCAGTGATGAACCTGAAATCCGATCACAACAACACGTTGCGCAGAGCACAGCAGGGAGTTAGCGGGAGGGATCAGCCACGGAGCCATAGGTGGTTCAAGCGCAGCAGCGATTCAACAACAATCGACGATCCATTCATAACCAAACGCTAATTCTTAGCGAGCTAAAAATTAAACTCATGCCTCGGGATATGAGCCTGCTGTGTTCACCTGCAAACACCAATCACAGCCACCGGATGCCCTCTTTAGGGTCCCTGAGTGAAGCCACGCCCATGCTGGAGCAAGAATCCGGATTTATTCGGCCTGATCAGGCCCGAAAGTCGTTTGAACTGAGTGCTCGCCAATGGCAACACTTGGATAAGGTGTTGCGACAACGTAGTGTGAAGCCTTGCCATCAACGGGGCTGGCCGTTGGAGCCCTTCGCTGCGGCCCTGTGTGAGGCCATCAGGGATGCGGAACTGGGCTGAAGTGAGGCACAACACAAGCCGTTAAGGGATGGCAGTGGGAAAGTCCTCAAGGCACCTGTCTCATCAGCCATGCCCCAGATTTCCTGGACAACTGATCTGAATCCGGACCACCTGGTGAGACTCCACGCCCTGATGAGCTCCAGCCTGGGACTCCGTCTCGACAAACGTCAGAGCCATAGCCGCGAGCAACTCTGGCGCCAGGAGGATCTCCCGCGAAGACAACACCGCGAAGCCGTGGAGGTGATGATGCGTTGGCGGGATTCACGCAACAACCGCTGCCGAATCACGGTTCACAGCCAGGAACAAGACCACCCCGAATCCACGCACTGCTGGGACTGCGCCATGAAGCTGAGGCGGCTGCTGCCGCCGGTAGAGCCATAACCTCCAGGCAACCCATTCAACAGAAACTGATTCTGCTCCTCACCCATCCATGCCGGCATCCAGCCTCCCCAGCGAGCTCTACCTCAACCGCGAGCTGAGCTGGATTCGCTTCAACGAACGGGTGCTGGCCCAGGCCCTCGATCCCCGCACACCGCTGCTGGAGCAGGCGAAGTTCAGCGCCATCTTCAGCAACAACCTCGACGAATTTTTCATGGTGCGCGTGGCCTCGCTGCAGTCGCAGCACCACGCCCAGGTGGACAAGCTCAGCGACGACGGCCGCACCCCTCTGGACCAGCTCCAGGAGATCCGCCGGCAACTGGAGCCGCTATTGGAACGACAACAGCAGCACTACCGCGAACACCTCAAACAGCAGCTCAGCGCCCAGGGCATCCTGCTGCTGGATTACACACAGCTCTCCCGCAAACAGAAGGATTGGGCCAGCAGCTACTTCCAGCGAGAGGTGTTTCCCGTGCTCACCCCCCTGGCGGTGGATCCGGCCCACCCCTTCCCCTTCATCAGCAACCTCAGCCTCAACATCGCGGTGTTGATCCGCGATCCCCACAGCCGCCAGCTGCGCTTCGCCCGCATCAAGGTTCCCAAGAAGACCCTGCCCCGATTCGTGAGCCTGCCCACGGATCTGCATGGGGGGCGCTCCCCACAACCCCGCTTCATGGCGGTGCCCCTGGAGCAGGTGGTGGCCTTCAACCTGCAGCACCTGTTCCCCGGCATGGAGGTGGAGGGCCACTACTTCTTCCGCGTCACCCGCGACGCTGACCTGGAACTGCGCGACCTGGAGGCCGACGACCTGATGGAGGCCCTGCAGCAGGGCCTGCGCAAACGCCGCATGGGCGGGGAGGTGGTGCGCCTGGAGGTGGCCGATGAGATGCCGGCGGAGCTGGTGGTGCAGCTGATGCGCGGCATGCAGGTCGACGATTTCGATCTTTACCGCATCCGCGGCCCGCTGGGGCTCGACGACCTGATGGGGTTGCTGAGCATCGCCGCTCCCGAACTCAAAGACCGGCCCTTCCAGGGACGCACCGCCAGAGCCCTGGCCCACAGCCAAAGCAGCCTGTTGGAGGACGGCTCGATCAAGGCCGAGGAATTCGAAAGCATCTTCTCGGTGCTGCGCCGCGGTGATGTGCTGCTGCACCACCCCTTCGATCTGTTCTCCACCTCCGTGGAGGAGTTCATCAGCCAGGCCGCCGATGACCCCTCGGTGC
>Ga0310095_100065_pt1 | contig 19101 bp, 14 predicted proteins | sample LakMicSRFLOrngD5_FD_194442 | JGI IMG/M metagenome (GOLD analysis project Ga0310095, IMG submission 194442) | Enriched freshwater cyanobacterial communities from Lake Michigan, Michigan, United States - MI23.SRFL.Orng.D5 | ecosystem: Environmental > Aquatic > Freshwater > Lake | place: USA...
CGGCCTCGACCTCGACGGCCAACGGCTGCTGCTGCAGGGCCGGCCACCGCTGCGCTTCGACTGGCTCAGCCTCGATGTGGGTGCGGAGACCAACAGCGAGGCACCCGCCACAGCGGCCCTGCCGGTCAAACCGCTGGAGCCGTTTCTGAGCTGGTGTGCGCAGCAACAGGACACCCACGCTGTCAGGGTGCTGGGCAGCGGCGCCGCCGCCGTTGAGGTGGCCCTGGCGCTCCGGGCACGGGGCCTGCGGCCCTGGCTGCAGACACACGCACGCGGACTGGATCTGGGTTCAATCCGCGCCAACAAGCTGCTGGCGCGGGTGCTGCTCGAAGCCGGCATCGTTTGCCAGGGGTCCAGCGCCGCCGAAGGGGCGTCCGGTGCGATGCCCACCATCGCCTGCACCGGCAGCCGGGCACCGCACTGGCTGGCGGGCGGCGGCCTGCCAACGGGCGAGCGGGGGCGGGTGCAGACCGCCGCGACCCTGCAGGTCTTGGGCCGGCCCGCGATCTTCGCCACCGGTGACTGCGCCGTGATCGCCGCCAACCCGCGGCCGCCCTCAGGCGTCTGGGCGGTGCGGGCCGCACCGGTGCTGGCGATCAACCTGCAGCGCGCGCTGACGGGGCGCCCCCTGCGGCGCTGGCGGCCGCAACGCCGGGCCCTGCAACTGCTGGGTGATGGCGGTGCAGCCGGCGCCCCCAGGGCCATCGCCCTCTGGGGGCCACTGGCCCTGGGGCCCAGCCGCTGGTTGTGGCAGATCAAAGACCGGATCGACCGCCGCTTCATGGCGGGTTTGGAGAGCGGCGGGTCTGCCATGGCTGGTGCCGACGCGAACGCCATGGCCTGCCGGGGTTGCGCCGCCAAGGTGGGCGCTGCAACGCTCGAAACCGCCCTGCAGCAACTCGAATCCCCAGGTGGCAGAAGCCAACAGGCACGGCAGCCCCTGGACCAGGACGATGCCGCCGTTGTGGGATCTGGCCCCGGCGGGCAGTGGCTGCTGCAGAGCGTGGATGGCTTTCCGGCCCTGGTCAGCGATGCCTGGCTCAACGGTCGCCTCACGACCCTGCACGCCTGCAGCGACCTGTGGGCCTGCGGGGCGCAGCTTGAAAGCGCCCAGGCCGTGGTGACACTGCCGGTGCTGGGGCCGCGTCTGCAGAGCGACCTGCTGCACCAGACCTTGGCCGGGGTGCGCTCGGTGCTCGATCCCCTGGGGGCGCGACTGATCGGTGGCCACACGCTCGAAGCGCGTGACGCCATCGCCGGTGCCGGGCTGAGCCTGGTGCTCACGGTCAACGGCAGTGCCCCAGCCGGGCGCCTGTGGCCCAAAGGCCCCCTGCAGCCCGGTGATGCCCTGATCCTGGTGCGACCGATCGGCACCGGGGTGTTGTTTGCGGCGGCCATGGCCGGCGCGGCGCAGGCCGGCTGGATTGACGGGGCACTGGCCGTGATGCAGCAGAGCCAGGCGCCGCTGGTGGCACTGCTGGCCGCCCACAGCTGCAGGGCCTGCACCGACATCACCGGCTTCGGCCTGCTCGGCCACCTGGGCGAGATGCTCGCGCCCGCTGGCGACGGCGCAACAACCCACCAGGCAACAGAAACCCGCCTGCACCTGGACACCAGCGCCCTGGCCGCCCTCGCCCTGCCCGGCGCCCTGGAGCTGTTGGAGGCGGGGCACGCCAGCACCCTGGCCCCGGCCAACGGGCGCGCCCTGACCCTGCTCGAAGGGCCCGTTGCCCTGCGTGAACCAGCCAGTGCAGCCCTGCTGCAGCTGCTGATCGATCCCCAGACCTGCGGCCCGCTGCTGGCGGCCCTGCCCGCCACACGCGCCCCCAAGGCGTTGGCTGCCCTGCATCACCTGGGGTTCGACCAAGCCGCAGTGATTGGTCAGGTGATGGAGCTGTAGGGCTGAGCCCACAGCAATCCAGTCATGCTGGGGTGGTGCATGCCAGCCCTGGTGCCGCAGGGCAGCGAGCAGCTCGACCGTGCCATGCGCCGAGCCGCTTCAAAAACCCGCCAGAATCCTGGCGCTTTTTTGGGGGCCAACCCAACAATCACCTCCAGAAGCGACCTAGATCAACGTCAGAACGGAGCCGGCGGCCACTGTTCGCAAGCGAGCGTCGTGATGCTCAGCAGCGTTCGGCAGCCAGTCGCTCAAAACGGAGCTGGCGCAGGCGTTGCCCCAACGCAGGGCCTGGAGACAGGCCCTCGGCCGCCATCAGCGCCGTGGCGCTGATTGGAGCCTGAATGTGGCGCCAACGCCACCACCAGCGCAGCAACGGCCTGCGGGGCAAGTCCTCAAGCGTGGACGCGCAACCCCCGGCCGCCAGCTCCAGGGCCACCGCATCCGGAGAGCAACCGGCAGCCTCGAGCCAATCGCTCCAGCGCCCAGCATCCCAACACCGGAGAGAGCTGGAGGCGCTGTGCTCGCCGACCTGAACACCAACAAGCCACCGCTGGCGCAGGGCGAGCCACTGGGCCAGCAGCTTGTGCTGGCGATGCGGCAGTTGCAGGCGTTGGGCCAGGGCGAGGGGATCAGCCGCCCCAGCCAGCAGGGCGGGCAGCAGAGGCAGACCCAGCCGCGCAGCCCGGTGCAGACGCCGCTGGAGCACTGGCTCTGGCTCCTGCTGCAACGTGGCATCAAGGAGTTGCAGGGCGCCCCAGCGCCGCAGTGCAGCCAAGGCCTGGGGCCACGGTTCGCGCTCAAGCAGCAGCTCAAACTCCATGCGCAGGCGCGTGCCCAGTGCCGACGGGGCCTGATCCGCCGGGTCACCGGGCTGCCAGCGCCAGGGCCATGCCGCCAGGGTGGCTCGCACCTGCAGCCGGGCTTCGGGTGCAAGCTCGAATCCGAGCCGCGCGGCATAGCGAGCCCCCCGCACCAGGCGGGTCGGATCATCGGCCACACTGCCGGCGTGCAACAGGCGCAACTGCCGGCGTTGCAGATCCTGCTGACCGCCATGGGGATCCAACAGAACCGCGGATCCGCTGCTGGCCGCATTGAGCAGCAGCGCCATGGCATTGATGGTGAAGTCACGCCGCGCCAGGTCGTCCTCCAGCGCACCGAAAGCCACCACGGGGTTGTCGCCCAGCTCGGGGTACTGCTCATGCCGGGCAGTGGCCACGTCAAGCAGCACGGCCACCTCCCCGACCCGCAGCTCAAGTTCGACGGTGCCGTAGGCGTTGTGCTCCCGGGCTGCCACAACTCCCGGCAGGCGCTGAACCAGCGCCGCCGCTGAGCCCTCAAACACAAGATCGAGATCAGGAAGACCGCGCCAGGGATCGTTGTGAACCCGATGCAACAACAGGTCCCGCACCGCCCCACCCACGAGCGCCAGCCGCTGGGTTCCTGCAGCAGCACGCAACAGACCAGGCAATTCAGCTGGCACACCAGGCAGCTGCGTGGGCAACAGCGGCGAGACCATCAGGCTTGAAGCGAGGCGGGTGGCTGACCCGAAGTGACCGCGCATTGCCATGACGCGACAGGATCAACCGCGCTGAACGCGGGCGGCCGCCACCATAACGGCATCGCGCAAGCAACGGAATCGGAGCGCATGATGGAGAAACCGGTTGCCAATACGGCAAACGGATCATGCCAAAGGTTGTTACGGGACAACATGTGACATGGAATTCTGCAACCGCCAGAAGACGGTCCAATCCCTGTCGAGGGCGTTGCTGCCGGGATGCGGCACCACCAGAGGCCACCAACGCGCCGCACACAGGCCACGAGCAGGCCTTGCGGATCGGATCCAGGATGAAAACGCCCACAGAACCGCAAGGCCATTTCTGAAACCGAGCGAGGCCATCGCTGTTTCATGCACGCAAACAGCCGAACAGTTCAAGCAACTCAAGAATTCAAACAGCTCAAGGAGCGCAAACAGATTCGACCAAGCGCTGCGCGAAGAACCTAACCAGCGCGGCTTCGCAATCAGATCTAGAATCAGCAGTATCAATTTAAAATCAAAAAACAGAGCCTCGACAACACTGGACATCATCTGCTGCAACTTCACCCGAGAGAAGGCGCGCCGACCAGCCATCGCACTCAGGCAAATCCGTTAACACCTCAGGCCATCAGGCAGCATGAAGTCATGAGCAACAGAAACAGTCCGATCACAATCGTCAAAAGCATCAGGTCCGCGATCCTGAAAATCCGCCACAAGCTCGAATACCGACTGCACACCAACTGTTCCTATGCGTTGCACAGACTTCAGGGGGGGTCCACACGCACACGGCTTCTGAAGTATTCAGCATTCAACTGGCAAACGCGACTCCCGCCAACCCGATCCAGGCTCGATCGGCATGCCATCTTCGTCGCTTATCACCCCGGCCAAGTTGCTCCGGAGAGCAGTGTCAGCTACCTGCAGTCCCTGGTCAATTGTGGATTTCAGATCACCTACATCCACAATGGCCCTCTTGAAGCCGCCCTGAGAGAGCCAATCGAGCAATTCTGTACGCAGATCATTTGCCGAGAGAACATCGGCCAAGACTTTGGAGCCTGGAAAGACTGGCTGCTGGATGGATTCCAGCACCATCGCTTTCAAGAAGTTGAGTGGCTGTTGCTATGCAATGACAGCAACTTTTTCCTGGCCAACCATGCGCAAGCCTTTGAAAGCAAGTTCACAGCAGCGCTGTCAGACGATGCCGTTGACCTCATCGCCCTCAACAAAAATCTGGAATACACGCCCCACTATCAATCATACTTTACTTGCTATCACAGGCGAATCTTCTTCAGGCCCGACTTCGTCAAATTCTGGAATCAATACAGACCGCTCTCGAATCGGTACCACGCAATCAACAAAGGCGAGATCCAGCTGACCACGCAGATCACGCGATTGGCAAGATCGAAAATTTTGTACAACTGGTCCGACCTGTATGTTGAATTATCGCGCGACGCGCCCAAAAGATCAGAATTCTACAGCCAACTTCCCAAGGGCTGCATGTATCTTTCACAGCATAGCCCTGAGCACGGACTGACAGACACGGCGATCAGCAAGCTCGAGCTTCAGAGAGCATTCATGATTCTTGAACTTCACAACCCATCCCACGCGCTTGCCCTGTTCTTTGTGAAATACTGCAATTCACCTTTTCTCAAAAAGGACATCGTCAAACATGGCTGCTATTCAATCGCACAGATCACCGAACTGCTCATTTCTATCAATGTCAAAAAAGATTCCAGAGCGTGGAACGAAATTCTTAATTTGTTGATGCTTGCCAACAATTCAAGCTTCATCAATAATCCACAGCAAGCCCACGAGCAAGCGATTCCCATTCATGGCCAGCGCTTCAGGGGTCATGGCCCTCTCCTGAGCGACCTGGGGCTGGCCCCCGATGCATGAACCGGGGAACAGCATGAGCAGCGCACAGACGATCGAGCCCAAACCGCTGGCGCGACGGCAGACCATTCACATTCTGACCGTGAATTACTTCAGCTCACTTCTCGTTGCTGAGCTGTTGGAATCGATTCGGGACCTGGGGGATGAATCCATTGAGATTGTGATTGTCGATAATTCACCCAACGATGCGTCACTCAACGCATTGAGCGATCAATACAACGTCACGATCCTGAGACCGAACAACAATCTCGGCTTCGGCGAAGGATGCAATGTAGGACTTCGCCATATCCATCAACAGGACCCTGCGGCAGTGGTCTGGCTCCTGAATCCTGACACGAATTTACTGCCCAATGCCACGACGATCATCCGCAATGCGCTCAAGAGCCCTCCCTATCCAGCGGTGCTAGGAACCTGCATCAACACCCAGTTTGGTCAATCATGGTTTCGAGGTGGATCCTTCAATGCAATGCTTGGCCTGATTCCAGATGGCAACAGGCGTCCACGGCGAAAATGGGTCTCCAATGCGAGCATCTGCGAACCGTCTCAATGGGTCAGCGGGTGCAGCATGATCCTGGATCTGAGCAAATTTCCTGACGTCCCTGCGTTCGACAAAACGATCTTTCTTTACTACGAGGATGTCGACCTGTGCCTCAGACTGGCACGGGAGGGTCATGACACATACGTGACAAATGCCGTGCTCGTCGAACACGCCGTCTCAGCAACAACGGCGAAAAATCCACAGTCGATGTTTCGGCACGCAACATTCAGCAAACTCTACATTTTAAGCAAACATGCATCACGCATGGCAGTGGTGATGAATATTATCTATTTCACAATTCAACCGATTCTTGTTCCCCGTGGTCTGGCCCATCTCAAAGGTCGCCTTCAGGGGGTGATGGACTTTCTGAACCTGCACCTTGACAGCAACAGGCAACATTGATCCCGATCAAAGCGGCTCGATCGGTGCCAGCCGAGGGTCAAGAATTTTGGGGCCCATGCCCTCGAACTTGACGGCGATCGACACCTTCTGACCGCTGCCAAACAGGTGGGTGACCAGCCCTTCGCCAAACGCAGCGTGACGGAGGCGATCGCCGACGGCCCAGTCGCGGGCAGGTGCCGATGCCGACGGGCGCCGCCGCACGGCGTTGGCGGGAGCCCCGGCCGCCCCACCGGCGGCCACCCGCTGGCTGTCGTCACGATCGATGCGGGTCAGGCGCTCGAGCCGCTGCTCACGCCGGATCGCCGCACCGCCGCTGCGGGGCACGTCGCCCGAGAGCAGTTCGGCCGGCAGCTCCGAGAGAAACACCGACGGCACCGCCGGCTCACGCATGCCGCCCCACAGGCGCCGCTCACTGGCGTGCGACAGAAACAGGCGCTCCTTGGCCCGGGTGACACCCACGTAACAGAGGCGGCGCTCCTCTTCGAGCGAGGAGGGATCGTCGAGGGAGCGGTAGCTGGGAAACAGCCCCTGCTCCAGACCCACCAGAAACACCACCGGAAACTCAAGACCCTTGCTGGCGTGCAGGGTCATCAACGTGACCCGATCGGCAGCGGCATCCTTGTCGTCGGCATCGCTGGCCAGGGCAGCACTGGCCAGAAAACCCTCGAGGTCGCCGTCGTCGTTCTCTTCCTGGTATTGCAGGGCGGCGTTGACCAGCTCCTGCAGGTTGCGGCGGCGCTCCTCGGCCTCATCGGACCCGTCGGCGATCAGCTCGGCCACGTAGCCGCTCTGCTCCATCACCCGCTGCACCAGCTCGGAGGGCGCCGTGTCGGTGGTGCGGGCCTGCAGGTCGTTGATCAGCTCACAGAACTGCAGCAGCCCCTTGGCCGAGCGCCCGCCCAGCGAGCGCACCGCCTCGGCGTCGCGCACCACCTCCCACAGGGGCACCCCCAGCTGGGACGCCGCGTCGGTGAGCCGCTCGATCGTGGTCTTGCCGATGCCGCGGCGGGGCACGTTGAGGACCCGCAGCAGGCTCACGGTGTCGGCCGGATTCACCAGCAGCCGCAGGTAGGCGAGCACATCCTTGATCTCGCGGCGGTCATAGAAGCGCAGGCCACCCACCACCACATAGGGGATACCCCAGCGCACCAGGGCCTCCTCCAGGGCCCGCGACTGGGCATTGGTGCGGTAGAGCACCGCCATGTCGCCCCAACGCAGCTCATCGTGGGCGGCATCGAGCATGCGCATGCGGTGCACCACCGCCTCGGCCTCGGCGATCTCGTCGTCGCAGCGGGTGAGGCTGATCGGCTCACCCTCGCCGCGGGTCGGGCGCAGCACCTTGTCGATGCGCTCGCGGTTGTGGGCGATCAGGGCGTTGGCCGCTTCCAGGATCGTGGCCGTGGAGCGGTAGTTCTCCTCGAGCTTGACCATGGTGTTGCTCGTCTCGCCGGCAGCAGCACTGCCGGCCCCCATGCCACCGCCATCGCCGAAGTCTTCCTGGAAGCCCATCAGGATGCGGAAGTCGGCCGCCCGGAAGCTGTAGATGCTCTGGTCGGCATCGCCGACCACAAACACCGAACGGCCGCTCCAGTCGTCAAAGGCCTGGGGGTCGCGGCCATCGGCCACCAGCAGCTTGATCAGCTCGTACTGGGTGCGGTTGGTGTCCTGGTACTCGTCGACCAGCACGTGGCGAAAGCGGCGGTGCCAGTAGCTGCGGATCTGCTCGTTCTGGCGCAGCAGCTGCACCGGCAGCAACAGCAGATCGTCGAAGTCGAGGGCGTTGTTGGCCGCCAGGGCGCGGCGGTAGCGGCGGTAGGTCTCGGCCATCAGCTTGCCCCGCTGGCCGCCCACGTCGGCCTCGAGCTGCTCGGGCAGCCACAGCTGGTTCTTGGCATTGCTGATCGCCCAGCGCACCTTCTTGGGCTCAAAGCGCTTGGGATCAAGCTGCAGCTCCTGAACAACGATCTCCTTGATCAGGCTCTGCACGTCGTTCTCGTCGTAGATCGAGAACTGCCGCGTCCAGCTGAGGCCTTCAGGGTCGCGGTACTTGTCGATGTCAAAGCGCAGCAGCCGCGCAAACAGGGCGTGGAACGTGCCGATCCACAACTCCTTGATCACCTCGCGGTCGATGCGGAGGCGCAGCTGGCGCTGCTCGGCGGCCGGCAGGGTGCTCCAGGGCTGGCCGAACTGGCTCTGGGCCAGCTTCTGGGCCAGCAGCAGCTCGAGCCGCTCCTTCATTTCGCGGGCGGCCTTGTTGGTGAAGGTGACCGCCAGCAGCTCGGCCGGATCGACGCCGTGGTGGCCGATCAGGTGGGCGATGCGGTGGGTCAGGGCCCGGGTCTTGCCGCTGCCGGCGCCGGCCACCACCAGCAGGGGGCCGGTGTGGTGGTCCACCGCCCGGCGCTGGGCGTCGTTCAACCCCGAGAGAAAGGCGCTCATGCAGCCAGTGTCACCCCTCAGCGCCGCAGCTGCGCCAGCTTCTGCCGAACGCGTGACCACTGCAGTTGCAACCGGCTGGCCGAACGCAGGGGCGGCTCAGCGGCCAGCAACAGCCGATCCCAGTGCCGGTTGAGGAGCGCCAGAGCCCGTTGCCAACGCTGTTGCAGGCTGGCTTCGCCCAGATCCTCGAGCAGCCGTTGCAAGGCGGCAGGGTCGGCCTGCCAGCGGGCCGGGTGGGCCACCGCCGCCGTGATGCGTTCCACATCGGCGCCCAGGGTGCCCAGACCCAGCTGATGGCCGAGCACCCCGGGATCGAGGCAGTCGGCCAGGGCATGGTTGAGGCTGCTGAACACCACGCAACCGCAGGCCAGGGCCTCGATCGGCGGCAGGCCAAAGCCCTCGCTGACCCCGCGGCCACGCCAGTAATCGGCCGAGTCGTAGAGAACCACCGCCGCGCTGTTGAACAGCGCCACCAGATCGTCGACCCAGCCGGTCTGCACGTCAACGTTGAGACCACGGGCGCGCAAGGCCGGCACCAGCTGCTCGAGCACATAGGCGCTGCACTTGCGCCGCTGCACCAGCACATCGATCGGGCGACGCGCAGCCATGGCGGAGCCAGAGCCCGGCGCGGGCCGCTCGCCCCGGGCGATCCACTGGGGCTCGAGCGCGTTGGGCACCAGCAGCAGCGGAGCGCGCCCAGCCCGATCACCCCAGTAGCCCAGGGTGTTGCGGCTCACCGCCAACACCGGCACCCCAGGGGGCAGATCAAAGCCATAGCCGCTGCTGTGGGCGTGATAGGCCACAGCCCGCCCGCGCAGCCGCCGCAGGAGCCTCGGCACATCAAAGCCCCAACTCACGATCCAGAGGGCCTTGTCGGCATCGGGGCCGCCCAGCGACTCGGCGCGCAGCAGATCGTCGAGAAAGGGCTGATCGCTCTGACGCTCGCGGTAGGTGACCACCTCGGTGGGCGCCAGGGCGGCAACCAGACGCGCCGTCTGCAGCTCGACGGCAAGGCCACCGCAGCGAAAGCGGCGACCGGTACCCGGTACGAGAAAACGAAGGGTTCGCAAGCTCAGGCGGCAACAGCCTCGGTACTGCCGGCGCGCTGGCGGCGGGTCAGGAATCCGAACAGCACCTTGCCGATGGCGGCGATCAGGTTGCCCTCGAGCTCCTGGAACATCGTCATGTTCAGGTGGAAGGCGTGGTTGGCCTCCTCAACGATGCGGTCGGCCATGGCCTGGTCGATCGGCAGGTTGTCGAGGGTGGCGCGGTAGTTGGTCTTGAACCCCTTCTCGTCGGGAATCGCCTCGAACTCGTAGAAGCGCAGACCATCGTGCTCGCCCAGGCTCATCGCTTTCTGGGCGATGTTCTTGAGGATCTGGCCACCGCTCAGATCACCGATGTAACGGGTGTAGTGGTGACCCACCAGCAGCTCGGGGGCCTCCGCCGCCACCTGATGGATGCGGGCGACATACGCCTGCGCCGCCGGGGTCGCGCTGATCACGCCGCGCCAGGTCTCACCAAAATAGAAGGCCAGGTCCTGCTCGAGGGTCTCGCGACGGTTGAGCTCGGGGAAGCCGACAGGCCCCACCACGGGATGGCCAGCCGCCCGCAGCCGGCCGATCTCCTCCTCCATCGCCGTATAGACAAAGTAGAGATCCGCCACCAGGGTGCGGTAGCTGGCCTTGTCGACCACGCCTTTGAGAAAGCAGCTCACGAAACCGGTGTTCTCGGCCATCGTGTGGGACTTCTTGGTTCCCTCACGCAGCTGTGAGGCCAGGGCGACAGCCATGGTGAAGACGCTGATGCAGGCAGAACGGCCAAGTTAGGTGCACCATCGGGCCGGCGGAGCGCCTTGGTTGCGAAGGGTAAAGCTCGTAGCCGGGGCCGACTCAGGCCGCCTGATCGTGGGCGTCGTCGACCGAATCCGTTGGCTGGAGCCGCCCTTCGAACAGGGCGAACAGCTCGCGACACACCTGCTGCAGGCGATCGACCACCGGAGGCTCCGGCAGGTGGGTTCCGCTGGGCTGCCAGTCGCCGACCGTGGCCAGGCGCCAGCGCTCTGATTCATAGGTGAGACCCCGGATCACCACGCCCAACAGCCGGGGCCGTGAACCCGCCGGGCCGGGTGCGGTTCCGGCAGCCCGCAGGGGCGGATGCTCGAGCCGCAGCTGCACCAGCATCGAGCGGCACTGGTTGCGGGGATTCCAACCCGGAAAGTGAAACGAGAGATCGACGCTTTCGTCTTCAGCCCAGGCACGGGTCCACGGGTCATCGCGCCAGGGGGTCAGGTTGGCCCTGGCGGCCGGGAAGGTCTTGCGCACCAGAGCGGCTGCCGAGGCGATCACCTGGGCCAGATCGAGTGAGCGGGCCTGGTCGGCAGCGTTCATGCCCCCATCCTGAGGGGTGCCGCCAGGATCCGACAGGGCAGATCGGCAGTTGCCGACATCGCCGCCGTCCCGGCGATCCTGAATCGGCGGCAGGCCCAGCACAGCGACCGACCCTGGCGCCGATCACCAGCAACCTTTTGGGGCCCACCCGCAGGCATAGGCTCGCCCCAAGACCGATGCGCACGGGCCCTTCATGGCCAACTTCGAGAAGCTCACCGCGCCCACTGCAGGCACGGCCATCCGTTTTGAGAACGGCCAGCCGATCGTTCCCAACGATCCGATCATTCCGTTCATCCGCGGCGATGGCACCGGGGTCGACATCTGGCCCGCCACCCAGAAGGTGCTCGATGCCGCCGTGGCCAAGGCCTACGGCGGTGCCCGCCGCATCGAGTGGTTCAAGGTGTATGCGGGCGATGAGGCCTGCGACCTTTACGGCACCTATCAGTACCTGCCCGACGACACCCTTAAAGCGATCCGTACCTATGGCGTCGCCATCAAGGGACCCCTGACCACCCCGATCGGAGGCGGCATCCGCTCGCTGAATGTGGCCCTGCGCCAGATCTTCGATCTCTACTGCTGCGTAAGGCCCTGCCGGTACTACGAGGGCACCCCCAGCCCCCACAAGCGTCCCCAGGACCTTGATGTGATCGTCTACCGCGAAAACACCGAAGACATTTACATGGGGATCGAGTGGGAGGCCACCGATCCGGTCGGGATCGAACTGATCCAGCACCTCAATGCGATCGTGATCCCGGCCAACGGCAAGCTCGGCAAACGCCAGATCCCCGCCGGGGCCGGCATCGGCATCAAGCCCGTCAGCAAGCACGGCAGCCAGCGCCACATCCGCAAGGCGATTCAGCACGCCCTCAGGCTCGAGGGCGACAAGCGCCACGTGACCCTGGTGCACAAGGGCAACATCATGAAGTTCACCGAGGGGGCCTTTCGCGACTGGGGCTATGAGCTCGCCACCACAGAATTTCGCGACGTCTGCGTCACCGAACGCGAAAGCTGGATCCTCGACAACCTCGACCGCAACCCCGGTCTCAGCGACGAAGCCAACGCCCGCATGATCGAGCCGGGCTACGACGCGCTCACGCCTGAGAAAAAAGAGGCGATCTGCAGCGAAGTCAGGGGCGTGCTCGATGCCATCGGCGCCAGCCACGGAGGCGGCCAGTGGAAGCGGATGGTGCTGGTCGATGACCGCATCGCCGACAGCATCTTCCAGCAGATCCAGACCCGCCCGCAGGAGTATTCGGTGCTGGCGACCCTCAACCTCAACGGCGACTACGTGAGCGATGCCGCCGCGGCCGTGGTGGGAGGCCTGGGCATGGCGCCGGGAGCCAACATCGGCGACAACGCCGCCATCTTCGAGGCCACCCACGGCACCGCACCCAAGCATGCGGGCCTCGACCGGATCAACCCGGGATCGGTGATTCTCAGCGGCGTGATGATGCTCGAGTATCTGGGCTGGCAGGAGGCTGCCGACCTGATCACCCAGGGCATCAGCGCCGCCATCGCCGGCAAGCAGGTCACCTACGACCTGGCCCGGTTGATGGAGCCGCCGGTGGAGCCGGTGAGCTGCAGCGGTTTCGCCGACGCGGTGATCAGCCATTTTTAAGGCGACGCCCGGCAGACTCAGGCGATGACCACGCCCACGACGCTGCCTGGCCTGCCGGCGGGAGCCACCGATCCCTGCGTGCACTGCGGCTTCTGCCTGCCCAGCTGCGCCAGCTACCTGGCCCTGGGCAGCGAAATGGACTCGCCGCGGGGGCGCATCCATGCGCTCAAGGCGATCGAAGCCGGGGAGCTCACGCTCGATGCCACGGTGGCCGGCCATTTCGACAGCTGCCTGGGCTGCCTGGCCTGCGTGAGCGCCTGCCCCTCGGGGGTACGCTACGACCAGCTGATCGAGGCGACCCGGCCCCGGCTCAACGCCCCCGAACTGCGCAGCCCCGCCCAGCAGCTGTGGCGGCGTCTGCTGGTTGGCCTGCTGCCCTACCCGACGCGGCTGCGGGCCCTGCTGCAACCCCTGCGCGCCTATGCCGGCACGCCGCTGCAGGGGCTGGTGCGGGGCATGGGCCTCACCAAGGTGCTGGGCCCCCAGCTGGCGGCGATGGAACAACTCCTGCCCCCCCTCAGCACCGACAGCTTCAGCGACCGCCTGCCCCAGGTGATCCCGGCGGTCGGCGAGCGGCGCTACCGCGTGGGGCTGTTGCTGGGCTGTGTGCAACGGGTGTTCGACCCCGCCGTCAACGCCGCGACGGCGCAGGTGCTGGCGGCCAACGGCATCGAGGTGGTGGTCCCCCCCGGCCAGGGCTGCTGCGGCGCCGTGACCCATCACCAGGGCGAGGAGGCCCAGACCCGCGAGCTGGCCCAGGCGTTGATCGGCAGCTTCAATGGCGCGGGCCCCCTCGATGCGGTGCTGGTGAGCGCCTCGGGCTGCGGCCACAGCCTCAAGGCCTACGGGCGTCTGCTGGCGGATGCAGCGCCCGGGCTCGCCGCAGCGGCCGCCCAACTGGCCGACAACGCCTATGACGTGCAGGAATTTCTGGCCCGCGTGGGGCTCACAGCCGAATTTGAGGCAAGCCTGAAGCCCCTGACTCACCCAGACGGCAGCCCTGCCAGCGCCGATCGCCCCCTGACGCTGGCCTACCACGATGCCTGCCACATGCTGCATGGCCAGGGCATCAGTGCCGCGCCGCGGCAGCTGCTGCAGGCCATTCCCCACGTGCGGTTGCGCGAACCGCTCGAGCAGGGGGTGTGCTGCGGCAGCGCCGGCATCTACAACCTGGTGCAGCCGGCCGAAGCCGAGCTGCTGGGGGCCCGCAAGGCCGATGACCTGCGCGGCACCGGCGCCCAGATCGCCGTGAGCGCCAACATCGGCTGCAGCCTGCAGCTCCGGCGCCACCTGGCGGAGCTGCCCGTGCAGCATCCGATGCAGTTGCTGGCCCAGAGTTACGGCGCCGGCAAGGCCACCTAGCCGATGGCCACCCCTGCAGCCACCAGCCCCGGCCGCCTGCAGAGCGTGCTGGGACTGGGCTTCGGGCTGGCGGGAGCCGTGGGCGGCACCATCGGCGCGGGCATTCTGCGCACCCCGGGCCTGGTCGCCGCCCAATTGGGCGATCCCTGGCTGATCTGGACCGCCTGGATCGTCGGCGGCCTGTATGCGCTGCTGGGAGCCGTGGCCGTGGCCGAGCTGGCCGCCGCCCTGCCGCGGGCCGGTGGCTGGTGGGTCTATGCCGAGCGCGCCTTCGGGCGGCGGATGGGCCTGGTCACCGGCTGGACCGACTGGCTGGCCCATTGCATCGGCCTGGCCTGGGTGGCCACCACCGCCGGCGACTATGGCGCCGCCCTGCTGCCTGCCGGACTGCTGCCTGCCGGGCTGGGGTCGAAGGTCCTGGCCCTGGCCGTGATCGGCCTGTTCAGCCTGATCCAGCTGCGGGGGGTCAGGGCGGGCAGCACCAGCCAGGAACTGCTCAGCCTGGCCAAGGCGGGAGCATTCACGGTGCTGGTGGTGGCCTGCTTCGTGCTGCACCCCGCCGCTGGCACTGCCCCGCTGGTGGCAGCCACGGACCCGGCCCCCGGCATTCCCGGCGGTGCAGCCCTGCTGCTGCCGGCGGTGGTGGCCCTGCAGGGGGTGATCACCACCTACGACGGCTGGGCCAGCCCGGTCTATTTCGCCGAAGAGTTCAGCGATCCGGCACGGGACCTGCCGCGCTCGCTGATCGGTGGGGTGCTGGCGGTGCTGGTGCTCTACCTGCTGATCAATGCGGGCCTGCTGCGGGTGTTGCCGCTGGAGGCCCTGGCGCACTCGAGCCTGCCGGCGGCCACGGCAGCCACCGTGCTGATCGGCAGCGCCGGCGGCCTGGTGATCAGCGTGGTGGCCCTGGTGGCCCTGCTCGGGCTGGTCAACACCGCGATCATGGCGGCCCCACGCATTCTCTATGGACTGGCCGAATCAGGACTGCTGCCCCTGCCGGCCCTCGCCGGCGTGAACAGCGGCGGCACCCCGGCGACGGGGCTGCTGCTGACCGCGGCCAGCGCCGCAGCCCTGGTGCTGGTGGGCAGCTTCGAGCGGTTGCTGGCCATGGGGGCGGTCCTCTACGTGGGGTTGCCGCTAGTCGGCATGGCCTCGTTGCTGGCCCTGAGGCTTCAGGAACCCGCGTTGCCACGGCCCTTTGGCTGCTGGGGCTACCCGCTGACCCCGCTGCTGATCGCCGCTGGATCCCTGGCGTTCGTGTTGGCCGCGGTGACCGCCGACCCGCTCAGCAGCCTGGCGGCCCTGGCCCTGGCTCTGGCCGGGGCTGCTCTGCCTGCATCAGCGCCAGGGCTTGCTGCAGCGTCTGGGCATCCCCCAGATTCCCCGGACAGGTGAGCACCGGCAGATCGCCCGCCAGCACCAGCGAGAGCCCGGGCAGCAGCTGACCCTGCAGAGCCACGCTGCAGCAGCCCAGGCCGCTCTCGAGCAGGGTGTGGCTGGTGATCCCCCCCTTGCTGAGCACAAAACCGAGCCGGGGGGCCAGGGCCCCGACCAAGCGGGCCATCAACGCCGCCAGCTCCAGGCCCAGGCGTCGGCGCTCGCCGCTGCTGCGGCAGGGCAGCTCACCTCTGGAGCTGGCCAGCACCGGGGTCTGGCCCGCGGCGAGCACCCGGTGCAGCTGGGCGAGCCAGGCAGCCTCGAGCGAAGCCAGCAGCTCGCCGGGGGCAGGCCCCTCGAGCACACGGGCCAGCCGAGGCACCTCGATCTCGATCAACCGGCAGCGGGCATCAACCGCCAGCAGGTGGGCCAGCTGGGCATCGGCCAGGGGCACATGGGAGCCCACCAGCACCAGCCCGGGCCCTGGGCGACCGGAGCCATCGCGGCGGCGCAGGGCGGCCAGGCGGGGGCCCGCCAGGGGCGGCTCACCGAGTTCTGACCCCACCAGGGCGTTGAGCAGGCTGGCGGCCGACTGGAACAGAAACCGCCGGGGCCGCCCCCAGCGCGCCGCAGCGGCAGGCGTCATCAGCGCCAGCGCTGCAGCGGCAAACGCCGCCAGGTGGTGGGGCCGCACCGCATCCACCACCACCCAGGCCCTGGGGGGCAGGTCGGCCAGCCGAGCCACCAGGGCCTCGGGATCGGCCTCGAGGTCAGCGAGGGCGAGGCGCTGCACCGCCGCCGCCGGCACCCGGCCACCGCTCTTGGCTTCGATGTAGGCCGCCAGATCGCTGGTGCCGTAGCCGAACAGGCCGTCGCGGGCAAAGGCACTGGTGTGCACCGGCTGGCCATGGAGCAGGTGGATCCCGTCGACGGTGGTGCGCCCCCCGGGCAGAAAGGCCGGCACCAGAAAGCGGCCATCAACGGCATCTTGCCCGCCCAGCAGCTCCTGCTCGATCACCTCCAGCTCAAGCGGAAAGTGGCCCCGCAGGGTCGAATCGCCGCGGCTCACCAGCACCAGGGGCTGCAGACGGGCGGCCAACCTGGCGTCCTCAGAGGCAATCCGTCTGAGGGCCTCGCCCAGGCTGCGGCAGATGCCGGCGACCCGCTCTCGCGCCGCAGCGGGCTCCAGCGCACGGCTGTTGGCCAACACAAACAGCAGCGGCGACGGGTGCTGCAGACCCTGGCGCAAGGCGACGGCATCGGCCCGCAGCAGCAGCGGGCAACCGTGCACCGTCTGGGAGCCGGTGGGGTCGTCGTCGAACACCACTACCTTCATGGCACCATCGTGCCGTGACGGTTCTTGTTCCCCCGACCCTGAGCGCGCTGCAGGAGCAGGTGCGGCAGCTGCACGCCGACGCCACGCCCTGGCTGCCGGCGGGTCTGGGCAGCCGGCTCGACTGGGGTTCGCCGGTGCAGGCCGACAGCCTGGTGATCAGTGGTCGGGCCCTGGGTGGCATCCGCAGCCACAACCCCGACGACTTCACCGTGACGGTGGCCGCGGGAACGCCCCTGGCTGAACTGCAGCAGGCGCTGGCAGCCCAGCGCCAATGGTTGAGCGTGGATCGGCCCTGGGGCGGCCCCGACACCAGCATCGGCGGCCTGATCGCCCGCGGCCTCAGCGGTGGCTACCGCCAGCGCTACATGGGCCTGCGCGATCAGCTGCTGGGCATCCAGCTGCTGCGCAGCGACGGCGTACTGGCCCGGGCGGGCGGCCAGGTCGTCAAGAACGTGGCGGGCTACGACCTGATGCGTCTGCTCACGGGCAGCTGGGGATCGCTCGCGCTGATCACCGAGGTGACCCTGCGCACCCAGCCGATCCCCCCGCAGCGGCGTTGCCTTGTGGTGCAGGCCGGGCTCAGCACACTGCAGGAGCTGAGTCGCTGGCTGCTCAACGCAAGCCTGAGCCCTGAACGCATCGACCTGTGGAGCGGCAGCCTGGCCGCCGCCGCCGGCCGGCGCGACCAGCCCCTGCTGCTGCTGAGCCTGGCCAGCATCGACGCCACCACCCTTGATGAGCAGATCCGCTGCATCGGCGAACGCGCACCGGATCTTGAGGTGCTCGACGACGCCGCTGCCGCAGACCTGCTCGACGCCGAACTGGGTCCCGGCGCTGCCACCTGGCTGCTGCGGCTGGCGGTGCCACCCGCCCAGGCCTGCAACCTGCTGGCCAGCGACGCCCTGCAGGGGATACCGCTGTGCCTGGCGGCCGGCAGCGGCATCGGCGACGGCTGGGCCAGTGGGGCAACGCTGGCGCGGCACCGGGTCGAAGCGCTGCGCCGACACTGCCAGTCGCTGGGGGGCTACCTGAGCGTGTTGCGCCAGCCCACACCCGCCCCCGGCAGCGAGCCGGTCCCGGCCTGGCTCGACGCGCCGGCCAGACCCTTGATCGAAGCCGTCAAACGGCAGTTCGACCCGAAGCAACAGCTGGCTCGGGGCCGTCTGCCGGGTGTGGCGCAGCCTGCAGGCTGACGGGGTCGGAGTCGGGCGCGGCTGCCAGCGCCGCCATCCAATCCAGCAGCTCGCGGTTGACCTGGTCGGGCACCTCGTCGTGGGGGCAGTGACCCGCCTCGAGCACCACCTCGCTGGTGCGCGCCGGGGCGTGCCGTTGAAACGCCGCCCGCCGGCCGGGCGCATTGATCCAGGGGTCACGGATACCCCAGAGCAGCAGCAACGGACAGCCCAGCTGGGCAAACAGCTCATCGAGGGGCTGGCCGCGGGGGATGTCAAACACCGTGCGAAACACCCCGAAGGCGCCCGGATCGCGCGACGGCCGCAGGATCGCCTGCACCAGCTCCTCATCGACATTGGTGCGGTCGATGTACACCTGGTTCAGGGTGCGGCGCACCGTCGCGGGGCGGCGCAGATTCTCAAACAGCAGCCGCTGCAGCACAGGACTCTTGAGCAAGGCGCCACCGATGGTCTGGCGGGCGATGGCACCCCACCCCTTGGGCGGCGCCTGCTCGTCGGAGAACGGCCCGGCGGCGTTGAGCAGCACCACTCCGGCAGACTGGTCACCCAGGGCCACGCCCGCAGCCAGCGCGGCGAAGCCCCCCAGCGAATTGCCCACGAGCACGGTGGGGCGGCCGATGCGCTCGCGCACGTAGGCGGCCAACTGGTCGCACCAGAGCGCCCCGCCATAGGTGAGCCCGGCAGGTTTGGCGCTGCGGCCGAACCCCAGCAGGTCGATGGCGTGAACCTCATGGGTGCGGGCCAGCACCGGCAGGTTGTGGCGCCAGTGGTCGGTGGAGGCGCCGAATCCATGCACCAGCAGCAGCGCCGGACCGGTCGGGCGCTCGGGGGCAGCCTGGACCGCGTGCACGCTGTGATCCAGAAACTGCCAGGTGTTCACGCCGATGCTCACGTGCGCCAATCCAACCAGGGGAGTCCGGGCATGATGGCGGGTGTGACCGCCCGGTAGTCGGCATAGCCGGGATGCACGGCGAGCAGCGCCCGCTCCTCTCGGCGCGCCTTGCCCCCCAGCACGGCCACCAGAGCCAGGCAGAGGCCCAGGTGCAGCAGGCTGCCCAGGGCCAGGCTCACCCCCAGCGAACACAGCAGGATCGCCTGATACAGCGGATGCCTGCAGCGCCC
>Ga0310095_100066_pt1 | contig 18599 bp, 18 predicted proteins | sample LakMicSRFLOrngD5_FD_194442 | JGI IMG/M metagenome (GOLD analysis project Ga0310095, IMG submission 194442) | Enriched freshwater cyanobacterial communities from Lake Michigan, Michigan, United States - MI23.SRFL.Orng.D5 | ecosystem: Environmental > Aquatic > Freshwater > Lake | place: USA...
TCACCCTGGTGGAGTCGGGCATGGCCCGCGAGGAGGCCTATCGCATCGTGCAGCGCAATGCGCACACCGCCTGGAATGTGGAAGGCGGCAATTTCCGCGCCAATCTGGAAGCCGATGGGGATGTCACCAGCCGGCTGACTCCAGGGCAATTGGCCGATTGCTTCTCAACCGATTTGCACCAAGCCAACCTCGCCGTGATCTGGGAGCGGCTGGGGGTCTAAGCCCAAGCAAGAGGCTTAAACCCCATTCGGGGATGGACGCTCTGTGGCCGGAACCAGCTGGCCATGGCCTCCCGCCAACAGATCCTCAATCTCACAGACCGGGAAGCGATTGATCGCCTTGAGGGCCGCGCGGGCATTGGTGCGCAACTGCTCGCTGATGGCCTCGCAGTAGGGCACCTGGGCCAACAGATCCACGGTGCGGCGCAGGATCCGCACCACGTCTCCCTCATCCAGGGAGGTGTTGGCGATCAGATCGCTCCAGCTCGTGCCCTTGGCCCAGGCGTGCACCAACCCCGTGAGCTCGGGCTCCCACCAGATCGGCACCGTCACCTTGGCCCGCTCCTGCTGGCGTTCCAGCTCCCGGCGCAAACCGCGCAGATCATGGAGGGCCTCCTCCGCCTGGGGCGGCGGCGGGTAGCCACACCACAGATCGGGGCGGTTCACCTCGGTGGAGATGGCTTCAAAGACAGCCGCTAATTGGGCAGGATCGAGCTCATCCAAGTGGCCGCTCATCAAGGCCAAGCCAAGCCACAGCTCGTTGTCGCCCCGCAGGGCAGCCACCGTGCGGCCCACTTCGGTGGGCTCCAGCCCATCCTCCCCAGCCAAGGCGCCAAAGAAGCGCAGGATCTCAATCAGGGCAAGGAAGGTATCCCAATGGCGATTGGAGCGGAAGTGCAGCAGCCGCTGCCGTTCCCCAATCTCGTCATGGAGTTCCTCCATGCGGCGGCGATGCTTTTTGAGTTGCTTGCGATCGCCCCAGCGATGGGCCGGATGGAGCTCCAGTTCTTCTTCTAAGTGGTGCACCAACTGGGCATGGGCCTGCACCTCCCCTGCCAGGTCGTACTGGGGGGTGGTCATGTCATGGCGATTGGCCATATGGCCCACGGCCAGGGCCAAGCCGCCGCTGGCCTGGTCGCCATGGCGCAGCTCACCGCCGTGGCGCAGCAGGGGCGGATCCACCTGGCCCACCTGGAGGCAGCTGAGTTCGGCGTGCAAGCTCACCACCGCATTGCAGGGCAGCAGCACCCAAAGGTTTTCATCCGTGAGGCACAGGAGCAGCGGGAACTGGCCCGATCCCTTCACCTTTTCCACAATCACCGCGGGGGTCACCCGCCCTTTGAGCTGGGGTGCCTTCAGGCTCACCAGGGTGCCTTCACTGGAGAATTGGAGGGCCAATGTGAGCTCATGGGCCAGGGTTTCTTCGGCCTGCTGTTGCAAGATCCGCAGGATGCGGCGCTCTTCCCGCAGCCGGGCCCGCTGCTTTTCATAGTCTTCAAAGTCTTCCCAGGGCACATCCCCTGAGCCGTCTTCCAGGCGATCCAGCTGCCCCATCAACTCGGAAATCCGGGCCTCGTCTTCGGCCAGATCCAAGGTGGCCAGATAGCGGCCAAAGCTGCGCTCGACCAGCTCCTTGGCCTTGGTCAGGTCGTAGCGCTGCAGGAGGTTGAGCACCATCCCGTAGCTCGGGGTGAATTGGCTCACCAGGGGATCGGCAGGACTGGTGGCCAACTGGCCAGCCTCTCGCACGCCTTCAAAGCGGCTCTGCACCGTGACCACATAGCCCTGGGTATCCAGCCCCCGGCGGCCAGCCCGGCCGGCCATCTGCAGGAATTCACTGCCCATCAAGGGCCGGTGGCCCCTCTCGGTGCGCTTCGACAACGCCGAGATCACGGTGGTGCGGGCCGGCATGTTGATCCCCGCGGCCAGGGTTTCGGTGGCAAAAACCACCTTGATCAGACCCTGCTGGAACAGCTCTTCGATCAGCTCCTTCCATGCAGGCAGCACCCCGGCGTGGTGGGCCGCAATACCGCGCAGCAAGGCATCGGCATGGCCCCCATCGCGCACAGCCTCGGGGGTGGCGGCGATGTAGGCATCGAGGCGCATCTTGATGCGGGCCTGCTCCTCTGGGTTCACCAGGCAGGCCTTGCCCAAGTCGCGAACCCCCTTGTCGCAGCCCCGCCGGCTGAAGATGAAATAGATGGCGGGAAGCATGTCGCGCTCAGCCATCTGGGCCACCACAAAGCCCAGGGGCGGGGCTTCGGGCTGGGGAGGCTTGGCCGTTTTCGGGCCTTTGCGCTGGCCACCCTTCGGGGCGCGCCACACCTTGCAATTGGGGTGCAGCCCCGTGCCCTCGTCATTGAGCAGGGGATGCAAGCCCTTGGCACTGCAGAAACTGAAGGCCAAGGGCACCGGCCGAAAATCACTTAAGACCAGCTGGGTGGGGCCATGCACCCGATCAATCCAATCGGTGAGCTGACCGGCATTTGCCACCGTGGCTGACAGCGCCACCAGTTGAATTGGTGGTGGGCAGTGGATGATCGACTCCTCCCAGACGGTGCCCCGCTGGGAATCGTTCATGTAGTGGCATTCATCGAGGACCACCGCCTCCACATTGTCGAGGGGGTCGTCGTGGTCGTCGGCCTCCGCGTACAGCATGTTGCGGAAGATCTCGGTGGTCATCACCACGATCTGGGCTTCGCGGTTGAGGCTCAGATCACCGGTGAGCAGGCCCACCTTTTCGGCGCCAAATTGCGCACGGAAATCCCTCAGCTTCTGGTTGGAGAGGGCCTTGAGGGGGGTTGTGTAGAAGACCTTCTGACCATGGGCCAGGGCCCGATGGATCGCGTACTCCCCCACCAGGGTCTTACCTGATCCCGTGGGGGCACTCACCACCACGGAGTGCCCCTGATTGAGGGCATCGATCGCCTCCAGCTGGAAGGGATCCAGCGGGAAGGGGAAGAGGGTCTCCAGCACTAACTCCCGTGACCCTGATGCCGATGGGGAAAGCTGCGTCGGTCCGGCCTGGTCGGGCACTGGGCGCCGGCTCTGAAATTCCTCCAATCCTATGGCGCCCTTTTCGGCCCGTGGACGGCCAAAGTAAGGATCGCTTTGTATGGGCCGACCTCCCCGTGGCTCAGGCTGGAATCCCCCACTGGCAGCACCACCTGGTTCGCGGCCTCGAGGCCCTTCCCCCAGAGAGGCTGAGGCAGCTGCGCAGCTACCAGCCCCTCGGTGCTGGCCAGCTTCATGCCCAACCAACCGATGGGGATGGCGAGAGAACGCCGCTGCTGGATTTGGCCAGCAATGACTACCTCGGCCTGAGCGGCCATCCGGAGCTTGTCGCCGCTGCCGAAGCCGCCCTGCACACCGACGGCGTCGGGGCCGGCGCCTCCCGGCTGGTGAGCGGCAGCCGGCCTGTTCACCAAGCCCTCGAAGCAGCCCTTTCAGCCTGGCTGGGCCGCGAGCGGGTGCTGCTCTTCCCCAGTGGCTTTCAAGCCAACATCGCCGCCGTCAGCGCCCTGGCCGATCGCCACAGCCTGGTGCTCGCCGACCGCCTCATCCACCACTCCCTGCTGGTGGCTATCAGGGCCAGTGGGGCCCAGCTCCAGCGCTTCGCCCACAACGACCTGGGCAACCTGGCCCAACGCCTAGAAGTCGCTCGCCAGGCCAACCCCCAGCAGCGGCTCCTGGTGATCAGCGAAAGCCTGTTCAGCATGGAGGGCACCAGCCCCAAGGTGTCCGAGCTGGGTGAGCTCTGCCGCCGCCATGGCGCTGCCCTGTTGCTGGATGAGGCCCATGCCCTGGGCGTACTCGGACCCGGGGGGCGGGGCCTGGGCCATGGCCACGGCAGCATCGCCATGGTTAGTGGCACCTTTGGCAAAGCCTTCGGCAGCGGTGGGGCCTTTCTGGCAGGCAATGGGCTGGTGGGGGAATGGCTGCTGCAGAACTCGGGGGCCTTTCGCTACACCACGGCCCTGGCGCCTGCCTTGGCGGCGGGGGCCCTGGCAGGGCTTGCCCAGATGCAAGCCAACCCAAGCACCGCAACCGCCCTGCTGGCGCGCGCCAAGCGCTGGCGCGATGGCCTAGAGGCTGCTGGTTGGCCCCGCCCCCCTGGCACAGGGCCGATCCTGCCCTTGGTGGTGGGCAGCGACCGCGCCACCCTCACCCTGCAACAGCATCTGGAGGCAGCAGGCCTGCTCACCGTGGCCATTCGGCCACCCACCGTGCCCGAAGGCACGGCAAGGCTGAGGCTGGTGCTGCGCCACGATCTGCCGGAGGGCAGTCTGGAACGGCTGATCCAGGCCCTGGGGGACCCACCGGAGCGACCATGCAATTGATTGCGATGCACGGATGGGCCGGCGATAGCCACGGCTGGGCCCCATGGCGCCAGGCCTGCCAAGCCCGGGATTGGTCCTGGCAAAGCGGCGACAGGGGCTACGGCTACCTGGACCAGGTCGAACCCCACTGGAACGAAGCCCCCCCCAGCGCCAGCCAGCGACGGGTGGTGATCGCCCATTCCATGGGGGTCCACCTGCTGCCCGCGGAGGTGCTGTCCCAGGCCGATGCGGTGGTGCTCTTGGCCAGCTTTGGCCGCTTCATTCCTGAGGGCAAGGCGGGCCGGCGCCTGGGCTTGGCCATCGAGGCGATGGCTGGGCAACTGCGCAGCAACCGGGGCGAAACCATGCTGGCCGAGTTCCTCGCCCGGGCAGCCGCTCCGGCGGATCCGGCACTGATGAGCCCAACCCCTTTTGACGCGGGTCTCTCGGCGATCGGTCGCCAGCGGCTCAGCCAAGACCTCGATGCCCTCGCCCACACCTCCGGGCTACCGGATGGCTTCCCCCACCAGGCCAGGGTCCTACTGGTCGAAGCCGGTGCCGACCAAATCGTGGAGCGGGAAGCCACCGAAGCCCTGGCGGCCTGCTTGCCCCAGGCGGATCGGATCACCCTGCAGGGTGCGGGGCACTGCTTCCTAGGCAGCCCAGTTCTTCCCATGGTCTTGGCTTGGCTCGAGCCCCTGGGATGAGCAGTCAGATTTTTAGCCACCACGTGCGGCACCGCTTTGGCCGGCAAGCCGACCACTACAACAGCCACGCCAAGCTGCAACGGGCCATCGCCTGGCGCCTGGCCCGCCATTGCCTCTCCCTGCCCCTGCCCCCGGGGCCCTGGGCCGACCTTGGCGCCGGCAGCGGCCTGGTAGGCCAAGCCCTCAAGGAGCAGGCCCAGGCCCTCCAAAAGGTCAACGCCCAGGCCAAGCCACCCTTACTGCAAGTTGATTTCTGCCCCGAATTGCTGGCGTGTAATCCCATCGCCAAGGCCCAGGGCGCGCTGCTCTGGGATCTCAACGGGGGGCTACCCAGCGAGCTCGAACAACCCGCCCTGCTCACTTCCAGCTTTGCCTTGCAATGGCTGGACGACCCCACCCGAAAACTCGAGCTCTGGTGCTCAGCGCTCCGCCCCAGGGGCTGGCTGGCCTTGGCCGTGCCCACGGCAGGGAGTTTTCCCCAGTGGCACCAGGCCGCCGCGGCCGCCGCGGTGCCCTTTACCGGGCTGGCCTTACCGAGCGCCGAGGGCCTGATTGCCGCAGCACGGCGCCATCTGCAAGTGCACACCTGCCAGCCGCTGCGGTTCAGCCAGCCCTGCGGCAATGGCCTCACCTTCCTGCGCGACGTCCGGCAGCTCGGAGCCTCCGCCAGCAGGCAAAAGCCCCTCCATCCAAGCCAACTGCGCCGGCTCCTGCAGCACTGGCCCGCGGGGGGAACTGTGGGTTGGGAAGTACTACTGCTGGTGGGCCAACGGCTGACGCCATGACATCAGACGAAGACTGGAAAACGGCCAACGACATGGGCACGGGTCAAAACACGAGAAAAGCACTCCCTCCCCAGCTGGTTGTTTGCGGCACCGATACCGATGTGGGCAAAACCGTGGTGAGCGCCCTGCTCGTGCAGGGGCTTGGCGCCCACTACTGGAAGCCGGTGCAAAGCGGCATCGAGCACGGCGGCGACAGCGGCTGGATCCAAGCCCTGCTGGGGCTTCCGGCTGAGCGCATTTGCCCGGAGAGTTACAGGCTCAGCAACCCCGTTTCTCCCCACTGGGCCGCCGAACTGGACGGCCGGCGCATCGAACGAGAGCGCCTTGCCCTCCCCAAGGTTGCGGGGCCTTTGGTGGTCGAAACCGCCGGGGGGCTGCTCGTGCCGCTACGGCGGGACTGGCTTCAAATCGAGCAACTAGCCCAGTGGCAACTGCCCGTCGTGCTGGTGGCCCGCAGTGGCTTGGGCACCTTGAACCACACCCTGCTCTCGGTGGAGGCCCTGCGCCATCGAAACATCCCCCTGCTGGGGCTCGTGCTCAATGGCCCACCCCACCCCGACAACCCGCGCACCTTGACCGAGCTCTCCGGAGCTCCTGTGCTCGCCCAACTCCCCCCTCTCGATCCCCTCGATGGCCAAGCGCTCGAGCGCCAATGGCAAAGTCAAGGCCTCGCCCATACATTGGCCACAGCACTGAAAGCAATCGCCAACTCCCTGTGAACAAACAAACCTGGTGGATTTCCGCTTTCCTTGTTCTCCTCTGCGGAGGCATCTTTGTGGCCTTCACCGATGTGGAAATTCGGATCGTGCGCTGGGTGAGTTGCGGTCCCCTATCGACCCCACAGGAAGACCGCACCGAGCTCTGCCGTTAGGGGCCCGCCAGAATCGCCGCCTCCGCATCCGAGCGGGACAAGCCATAGGGAAAATGCCGCACGCTCACCCGGCCTTCGTTGTGCCAACTCACTTTTAACTCCTCCACCTCCAGCTCAATCTGGGCACTCCATTCGGGGCCATGGAGATCCCAACAGCAGGGTTGGGAACGCTGTTGGTGGGCACCGATCGAAGCCAACCAGGCCTCCAGGGCCGGCAGGGGATGGTGATACAGGGGGGTCTCTGACGTGGGCTCGTCTGGGGTCAGCGCCTCTGATGTTGGTGTCGTCATCTCAAACCTCTCCCCTCAGCCAAGCCAAGCCCAGGCCTAGGGCCAAGCTCAGCAGCAATGTGCCCCCCAAGAGTAAAAGTGCCAGCCACTCGCCGCCGGATAGGGGCCTCCGGGTTGCCCCCTGGACTGGCCCGGCCGATGGCAGGGGGGACGAGGGCCAAAGGGGAACCTGGGCCAGCAGCATCTGGCGCAGGGCCAACAGCTCAGCGTCGTAACGCTGGCGGGAGAGGGGATCACTGAGCACCCCATACCCCTGCTGTAGCTGCTGAAAGGCAGCCGCGGCCTCAACCGGCGGCAGGCTGGTGGTATCGGGGTGGTAGCGCTTGCTCAGGGTGCGGAAGGCCTGGCGCAGCTCCTCGGTGGTGGCCTCCGGCTCCACCTCCAGCACGGCGTAGTAGCTGGCAGGTAGGGATGGCGGTAAAGGTGGCAGTGGCAGGCTTGTCACAGGGCCCGAACCCAGGCTGGGGGATCCTAGGAAGATCACCGCTGCCGCCTGAGTGGATGGCCCATGATCACCACGCCCTCTGGCAAGAGCTCGGCTGGGCCCCCTGTGCCGTCCAGGAGCGGCTGTTCGTAGAGCTGCAGGAGCAGCTCCGCACCTGGAACAGTCGCCTCAACCTCACCCGCCTGGTTGAAGGTGACGACTACTGGATTTCCCAGGTGTTCGACAGCCTCTGGCCCCTGGTTCCCCTGCTGCAACGTTCGCCAGAGGAGGCCCTGCACCTGATCGACGTCGGTACTGGTGGAGGCTTTCCCGGACTGGCCGTTGCCATTGCCCTGCCCCAGGCCCAACTCACCCTGGTGGATTCCGTGGGTCGCAAGGTGGAAGCGGTCAGGGCCATGGCCCTGGAGCTGGGCCTGGCTGATCGGGTGAGCCTGCGCTGCGAACGCATTGAGCAAACTGGCCGCGGGCGAACCTGCCGCGGCCAGTTTGATTGGGCGATGGCCCGGGCCGTCGCCAGTGCGCCTGTGGTTGCTGAATACCTGGTGCCGCTGCTGAATCCCCAGGGCCGAGCGCTGCTCTACCGGGGCCAATGGGATCCGAGCGACCAAGACAGCCTGGAGAAGGCCTGCCTTCCCCTCAACGCAGGGATTGAACAGTGCCGAAAACACGACCTACCCGGGGGCAAAGGCATCCGCCACGCCCTGGTGTTGAAGCCGCTCGGGCCCTGCCCGAAAACCTATCCGCGGGCCGTTGGCATGCCCAGCAAACAACCCCTCGGCGCCCCACCCCAGCCCCCTAGCTAGGTACTGGTCAATCGCTGCAGCGCTTGACCGCCCAGCCGGGCCTTGAGCTGCCGCAAAATGGCCGGGATTTCAGCCGCCCAAGGACTGCTCGAGAGGACGCCACGCAACTGGGCTTCATCAACACCACCGCCTGGGGCAGGGGAAGCCCCATCGGCCTCAAAAGCAGTGGGTTCAAAAGCATCGGCATTGGCCCCGGGGAACCAATGGCCGCCCTGGCCCATCAAGCCATAGCGCGCCTTGGCATAGCCCTCGAGGTCCCAAGCGACCAACAAATTGTGCAGCCACAGCAGCACCGGCAGGTTGATCTCGCCGGGGGTATCCGTCCACTCGGGCAGACCCTGCTGCCAGGTGGCCAACCAGCCCTCACCCAACGCCTCCCGGCGGGCCTGCTCCAACCGTTCCACGATGGGCGCCACCAGGACGTCGGCTCCATCCAACAGCGCCACAGCCTCGAGGTGGGCATCCAAATCGCCTGGGTGGGCAGCCCCCACGCTGATCGTGTGAATCCCTGGGGCGGAAAGGCAAAACAGGTCGTTGAAAACGATGGGATGGAGCGGCGCGCACAGCTCAGCCATCCGCGCTGAAGGGCTATGCAGATGACCACCCTTGTCGGTGGGGCTGATCACAAACACACCCATGTCATGGGCCAAGGCCCGATCAATCGCGGGACGGTTGTCCTGGCGAATGAAGTACCAATGCAGGTTGATGAAATCGAATTGATCGGTGGCGATGGCCGCTTCGATCAACGCCAGGGAGCCATGGGTCGAAAAGCCCACATGGCCAATGCGGCCTTCTGCTTGCCAACGGCGAACCACCTCCAGGCATCCGCCAGGGCGGAGGGTCTGGTGGAGGTGCTCCTCGAGGTTGATGCCGTGAATCGCCAGCAAATCCAGCCGCCCTCCCCCCGCCAGGCCCAAGCGCTCAAAACTGGTTTGCAGTTCGGCCTCAAACACCCCAGGGTCGGCATTGGGCGGCACCTTGGTTTGCACGATCCGCTGCGGATCGCCCACCTGCTCCAGCAGCGTGCCCAACTGGCGCTCGGAGGTGCCGTAGTGACGGGCGGTTTCGATGTGGTGAAAACCAGCTGCCACCGCTTTCTCCAGGGTGGCCCGCAGGTTGGCCTGACTCGCCGCCGTGATCGCATCGGCAGGGAGATCACTCCAACTCTGTTGAAAGCGCATCCCGCCCAACGACAACACCGGCATGGCCAGGCCCGTGCGGCCAAAACGGCGGGTTGGCACCCTCATGCTCATGGCCGGGGCAGGGTGCGCTTGAGCCTGGCGGGCTGGGGCAACCCCAGGGGATGGATGACCTGCTGGGCCAATTGGGATGCAAGTTCCGGCAAGGCCCCATAGGCCACCCAATGGATGCAATCCACCGGACAGGTGTCGATCGCCTCTTGGATGAGCTCGGTGCTGTCACCGTCTTGGCGGATGGCGCGGGAGCGGCCCCAATCCGGTTCCACCACGAAGGTATGGCTGGCCACATGGGAGCAATAGCGACAGCCAATGCAGACCGCCTCATCCACCCAGACAGCTTTTTCGCGCAACGCTCCCCCCAGCAAGGGCTCAAAGCCATTGGGGCGGGGTGCGCTAGCCCCATGGCCCGGGGCAAAGGCCAGGCTGGGATCCGGCAGCAGGGGGTCCACGGTCAGACCCAGCGGGTCACTACCAGCTCAATACTGCCGTCGTTGTGGTCGGTTTGCTCACTCACCTGGAAGCCCTCTTCGGCGGTGGCGGCCAAAATCGAACGCAGGGCGTAGCGCTGGCTGAGCTGGGCTAGAAAACGCTCCACGGGAACGGCCTGGCTCCAGAGATCCAAATCGGTCACCAACTCATAACTGCCCGTGGCGGGGTTGAGCCGGAAGCCGATGTCGGCCCCATTGCCTTGGCAAACCGCCAACTCAGCCGTGACGGTCTGACCCCGGTAGCCACGCACCTGGAGAGCACCAACTTCGGGAGCATGGCCCAGATCGGAGAGGGCCTCAACCAGCGCCGGGCGGTCGCGAAGTTCGGTCTTGACGGTGGTGAAGTGGGACATGGGCTCAGGCTGTCGGGGTGTCGTTAGCGGAACTGGGGGGTAGAACTTGAGTAAGGGTGGGAACTGCGCCAAGGGCGGTGTCTTGCTTGACTGCCTTCGGGAGGAACGCCTCAGACGTACTTTGGCGCTGCTGGACAGATCCAAGTCGGGCCTCAATGCGTTCGGTGAGTTGCTGGCAACCCTCCCCCTGAACCCCCTCCACGAGCTCTTGCACCCTGCCACCGGAATGGATCCGGAAGCGGATGGTTTGTTGTGCCATCCCACGCCAAACCAGAGTGCGTCGATGCTAGCGGTGGTTGCCGGCCCTTGAGCTCAAGCCAGCAAGCCTTCTTCCACGAGCGTCTGGAGGCGTTCCAACACCTCGGGTTGCTCGAGCTGTTCCAAGGCCAAGCGGGCCTCATCGCGCACACTCGATTCCGTGTCATTGAGCATGGCGTGGAGCAGGCTTTCCACCAAGACCTGCTGCCGCGGTTCCACCAAGTCGGGATACAGCCGCCCCAGGGCCCAGGCGCTGTTCGAGCGCACCGCAGGCTCAGTATCAATCCGCAAACTCAACAGCAGCTGGGCCGCGGCGGGATCGGCCTTGGCCGGGCCCGTACTCCCCGCTTCCGCCAAGGAGCTGGCCGCCCAGAGCCGCACGGCAGCGATATCCACCTGGAGGGCACGGGTTAGGGGGTTGAGCACGGGAGCGTCGGGGTAACTCCCCAAGCTCCAGGCCACGGCCTTGCGCACATAGCCGTTGTCGTCGGAGGCCAGCAGGCCCAGCAGATCTTGAACAGCGAGGGGACTGGGGTTACGGCCCAAGGCGTAGACCGCGCTCATCCGCACGATCGGGCATGGGGCCCCAAGTAACGGCAGCAACAGGGGCAGGGCCCTGGGGTCCCGGTGCTCACAAAAGATGCGTAGCCCCTGCATGCGCTGGTCGTGGTCACCCACCAATAAGGAGAGGCCCAGATCGCATTCAGCAGCCACGTCAGCCGCCTCAGGATCGCTGCTATCGAGCGCATCAAGGGGATCGCCCAACAACTCCTGGGCGAGCTCCTGGGCCAGCACGTCGAGGTCGAGGTAGAGCTCCTGGGGGCTCTCATCGAAGGGGCCCGAGCGCCCAAGCGATGCCGGCAGATTGGGCTGGAGATCAGTCACAACAGGGGCTCAACTGATCGGTGCCGGTGCGGCCATGTCACCAGGCAACCAAATGCGGGCACTCACCGCAAACAGGGCCAAGCCAAACAGCAGCACGATGGCCGCTGGTAACAGGGTGGAGCGAAAAAACTGCACAGGGCACCATCAGTGCAATCCATTCTGACGGCCAGCCGCCCCCCTTAGCGTTCGGCTCGATGTCTATCCCTTCCCGATGGCCAGTAGCCCTCAAAGCGAGCCAGCCAAAGCCGCCGTAGCGGCTCCAGCGCCGGGGAGTGAACGGCAACGGTTGGTGGCCGTGGCCGCCGAAGGCCTGGCCAGTGGGGCCCCCTTGAACATGGGCGGCAAATTGCTGCAGGGATGGCTAGCCAGCAGTGGCGTCCCCCTCGAGCTGATCGGGGTGATCCCCCAGCTAGCCGGGCTGCCCTATGCGTTCAAGTTCCTCTGGGCTCCGCTCCTGGATCGTTGGCCCATCGCCCGGCCCGATCGCCGCAGGGGGTGGATGGTGGTGCTGCAGGTCGCCTTGGTGGCTGTCCTGCTGGTGCTTGCCGTGGTCGCCACCAAGGCACCCACGCCAGGACGGCTGGGGCTGATTACCCTGCTGGCCTTGGTCTTGGCCACCGCCAGTGCCACCCAGGACATCGTGATCGATGCCTATCGAACAGACCTGCTGCCGGAGGAGGAGCGCGGCCAGGGGGCTGCCACCCACAACTTCGCCTATCGCACCGGCATGTTGGTGGTGAGCTCCGGCGGCTTCCTGCTGGCTGGCCGCTTCGGCTGGCCGGCCGCCTTCGCCGGCTGTGCCGCGCTGATCCTGGTGGTTGTGCCCTTCACCCTGGGGGCTCCCACCCTTGTGCCGGTGCAGCATCCCGTCACCAGCCTGCGCCAGGCGGTGGTGGGCCCGGCCCGGGAATTCCTGCGTCGCACGGGTGGGAACCAGGCCCCATGGATTTTGTTGCTGGTGCTGCTCTACCGCTGGCCCGATGGCCTGCTGGCCGCCCTCTCGATTGTCTTTCTGAAGCAGGCGGGCTTTAGCGATGCCCAGATCGGCCTCCTCGACGGCGGCTGGGCCATCGCCGCCACCATGATCGGCACCGTGATCGGCGGCGTGCTGTTCGCCCGGCTGGGCATGAACCGCTGCCTGTGGCTCTTCGCCCTGGTGGGGGCGGCCGGCAACCTGGGCTACGCAGCCCTGGCCCGCTTTGGAGGTGGCCTACCCGCTCTCATGGCAGCGGTGAGCCTGGAGAACATCTCCAGCGGCATGGTGGGCGCCGGCTTCGTGGCCCTGCTCATGAGCCTGTGCAACCCGCGGTTTTCCGCCACCCAGTACGCCCTGCTCTCGGGGGTCTATGCCTTCAGCCGCACCCTGCTGGCCCTGCCCTCGGGCTGGCTAGCAGCCCAGGTGGGCTGGAGCGGATACTTTCTGGCCACGGCCCTGGCGGCGGTGCCTGCCTTCCTGCTCATGGCCAAGCTTGTGCCCTGGAACGGCGACGGCTGCCGGGGGGCGTTTGATCCCCTGCGCGATGCCACCTAAACCCAGCCAAACCCGACTAAGCGGCCTGGAGTGTGTCCCCCAGGCGGCGACGCAGCTGGCCGCAGGCGGCATCGGCATCAAGCCCACGGCTGGCGCGCACACTCACCGCCACATGGCGCCGCTCCAAACCAGCCTTAAAGGCAGCCACCGCCTCTTGGGTAGGCCGCTGGAATTCCTCCTCCTCGATCGGGTTGTAAGGAATCAGATTCACATGACTCTGAAACCCTCGCAGCAACTGGGCCAGGGCCTCGGCGTGCTGGGGGCGGTCATTGAGACCGCCCAACAGGATGTACTCAAAACTGACGCGACGGCCCGTGATGGCGACGTAGCGGCGGCAATCCTCGAGCAACGCCTCCAGGGGGTAGGCATGGGCCGTAGGGATGAGCTCCTCCCGCAACCGTTGGTCGGGGGCATGCAAGCTCACGGCCAAGGTGAACTGGGCGCGCCCCAGCCGCTCCAAGGCCCGTTCGGCCAGGGTGGGCAGGGTCTTGGGTACGCCAACCGTGCTGACCGTGATCTGCCGTTGGGCCATGCCCAAATCCGTGCAAAGGCAGTCGATCGCTGCGAGCACCGCATCGATGTTGAGCAGGGGCTCACCCATGCCCATGAACACCACATGGCTAGGGCGCTGATCCATCACCTCGCGCACGCTCAGCACCTGGTCCACGATCTCGTGCACCGCCAACGAGCGCTGCAGGCCCCCCTTACCCGTGGCACAAAAGCGGCAAGCCATCGGGCAGCCCACCTGGCTGCTGACGCAAACGGTCAACCGATCGGTAGCCGGGATACCCACAGTTTCGAGGGTGAGGCCATCGGCCGTACCCAGCAGCAACTTGGTTGTGCCATCACGGGCCACGCTGCGGTGCAATTCGCTGGAACGGCCTATCCAATCGCCGCCGCCCTCGGGGGGCTGGGCCTGGAGCTGGGCGCGCCAATCCTTGGGCAAAACGGAAATCGCTTCCAGGCTGCGGGCCCCTTTGGCGTACAGCCAATCGTGGAGTTGGCGGCCACGAAAGGCCGCCTGGCCTTGGGATTGGGCCCACTGCTCCAACGACGAAAGGCCCATCCCCAACAGGGGACGGGCCCCGGATGGGGAGCTCACCAAACCAGGAGGCCATGCCCCAGATACCCCTCCACCGCCAGAAGGGCGATGAATCCGAGCATGGCCATCCGGCCATTGAAGAGCTCAGTGTGGGTGTGGAAGCCGTAGCTCGGCAACCGGCGCTGGGGCACCGGCGTGCCCAAGCTTGTGGTGGTGGCCTTACTCATCGGTGAGCAGACCTTCTTCCTGCAGACCCTCGAGGGCTGCAGGATCGGCAATCAGCTCTTCTTCCAGGCCTTCTTCCACCACCGGGCGGGTGAAGGCGGCACTGCCGCTGGCCGTGGCTTCAATGCCATGGCGGCTGCGGGTCGCCACCAGATCCTCATCGGATGGATCGTCGAGCACGGCCATGGAAGCCGAGGGAGCCGGCATCTCGACGGTGTAGTCGGGACGCAGGTTCTGCATGCGGCGATAGCCCATGCCGTCTTCCTCAAGGATGTCGGGATGGGGACCTGCCTCAGCCCGGAGCTCCTCTTCGAAACCACTAAAGCCGGTACCGGCAGGGATCAGGCGACCAATGATCACGTTCTCCTTGAGGCCCCGCAGCCAATCGCTCTTACCCTCGATTGCTGCCTCTGTCAGCACCCGGGTGGTCTCCTGGAAGGAGGCCGCCGAGATAAAGCTGTCGGTGTTCAGCGAGGCCTTGGTGATACCCAGCAGCACCGGGGTGAATTCGGCGGGGGCGCCACCGGTGATTGCCATGGCGGAGTTCACCTGTTCCACCTGACGCAGCTCGATGAGCTCGCCGGGCAGGAGGGTGGTGTCTCCCGCATCTTCGATGCGGACCTTGCTGGTCATCTGGCGCACAATCACTTCGATGTGCTTGTCGTCAATCGCCACGCCCTGGGACTTGTACACGTTCTGCACTTCGGTCACCATTCGGAACTGCAGCTTGGAGATCGCCTCCTGGGCCGCATCCATCGTGGGCTTACGGCTGCGCAGCTCCTCGAAATAGCACTCGAGCAGCTCGTGGGGATTGATCGGACCGTCGGTGAGGGACTCACCCGCATGGACCTGCTGGCTGTCGCTCACCATGACGTTGCGGCCCAACAGGATCGGATAATCGGTCACGACATCGTCGTGCTCAATGACCGACACCGTGGGGTAGTCGTCGTCATCACCCTGCTTGATCTGTACGGTGCCACTCTTGCGGCAGAGGATTGTGGATTCCCGGGGGCGGCGGGCTTCCAGCAGTTCTTCAATACGGGGCAGACCCTGAACAATGTCGCCGGTCTTCTGGCGTTCAAACACCAGCAAGGCGAGGCTGTCTCCCCGTTGCACCAATTCACCGTCACGGACGTGGAGGACCGAATCGGGCGACACCATGTAGGGACGGCCAAGGCGGATGGTGATGGTATTGGCATTGATGGCTTCCACCTGCCCGCAGCAAGGGGATGGCAGACCCTTCGCCAGCAAATCACCGTCGACGATGCGCTGGTCGACCTTCACCCCAGGTTGGACCGAGCCCAGGTCAATCATGCGGGTGTCGGAATCCCGTTCAACGATCAAACGGCGAATCGGCTCGCCCTCAACCTGCTCGGGGATTTGCAGGACACCGTCTTCCTTGCAAAGGATCTGGGTGGTAGCCACCACGTCGCCCTTCTTGACGCTGATGCCGTCTTCCACCTGGAGGTCGGTGTGGGTGGAACCGTGGCTGGCATCCGAGAGGGTGTCCCGGCGGACCAGCAGCGACTCAAGAATGGTGAGCTGAAGACGCTCAATCGTCTTGGCTCGCTTGTCGGCCACAGCCTCCACATCCACCGTCATCTGCGGTGTGGTGTCGTAGGTATCCAGAATCAGCTGGGTGCGCAGGAGTTCCACACCTTCCACCGACTTAATCAACTCACCGTCCTTAAAGGCAAGGCGCTGGGTGGCCTTCAAGCCCAGGGAAGGACCACCGCTTTGCTTGACGGTGGACAACTCGGGGAGGTGGGCTGCATCGGGAATGGCGTACTCCTCAACCGGACGAAGCAGTAGAGCGCCACCTTCAGGGGTATCGACGGCTTCCACGAAGACCATCGCCTCAGCCTTCAGGCCCTTGGCGATCTCTTCGCCCGGATTCACCATCTTGCCGTCGGCGAAACGGGCAATGGTTTTGCTGTCGGAAACGAGGTGAAGCTTGCCGGAGCGAACAATGATCTCGCGAAGAATGTCGTTCTTCTGGGTCACCGTCACGATGCCAGCGGTTTGGCTGAAGATGTCCTTGACAACCTCAGTGCCGGCTTCGATCCACTGACCGTCTTCGATCATCAACAGGGAGATGTCCTTGTTGATCTCGTGGGTTTCCTGGGGAATCCACAGGAGGGTGCCGCCCTTGTTCACCTCGTAGCCGTTTTTGGCACTCCGGGCTTTCTTGATGGACAGGCCAGGGGCGAACTTGACGGTGCCACCGGTCGTCGTACGGAAACGGTCATCGTTGAGTTCGGCGATGACCTCGCCGTTACCAATCTTGCTGCCAGGAATGGTGTTGAGGCGATAGCGAATGTTGTCCTTGCCCTCGAGGTGCCAGAGCTCACCGGAGTGGGTGGATTCGCCCTGCAGCTTGCAGTCCTTCAGGGTGAGGCTGGCGGTCACGATCTGAACTTCGCGGGAGTCTCCAGCGGATTCACGCAGGCGAACGGCACCGCCGTACTCACTCACCAGCCGGCTCTCCGCCAACACCTCGCCGGTGGTGACCGCCTTGCTGCCCTGAATCACGGGCAGGGCATTGGGGGGCAGGTTGTAAACGTCGCCGCTGAACACCCACATCCGCCCCAAACGCTGGGCCTTCAGGGTGATGTTGCCCTGGCGGTCAGTGGATTCCTTGGGCTGGATGGCGTCTTCGTAACTGACCTGACCAGCCAGATCACAAATCACGTCCTTGGTGGCCTTCTCAACGCTCTTCTTGACGGCCACGCCGGCGGCAATCTGGGCGAGGATCGTGTCAGCCAGGGCAGTGTCACCGTCGGCGACGAACAGAATCGAGCCGCTGGTGATGTCGATTTTTTGGGGCTTGCCCTTGCCGGAAGGCGTGAGGGTCAAGCTGAAATCCGTTTCAGCCACTTGGGCCTCCACACCGTGGGGGGTCCGGAAGGCCCGCACCCGGGCCTTGGGACCAAACTCCACAACCCCTTCCAACAGGGAGCGCACCACGCCAGATTCTGCGGTCGACACACCACCGGTGTGGAAGGTCCGCATGGTGAGCTGGGTACCGGGCTCACCAATGGATTGGGCGGCCACGATGCCCACGGCTTCGCCGAGGTCAACGAGCTGGTTATGGGCCAGGGCCCAGCCGTAGCACTTGCGGCACACCGAGCGGGAAGCCTCGCAGGTGAGCGGTGAGCGCACCTTCACGGTCTTGACGTTGGCAGCCTCAATCCGGCGGGAGAGGGGCGGGTCGATTTCGCCATCGCGCTCGACAAGGGTTTCACCGTTTTCGTCCAGCACCAGCTCAGCGGCTAGGCGGCCGACCAACTTGCTGGCGAACTTGCCCTTCTCATCGGCATCGATGGGAATACAACGGGTGGTGCCGCAATCGTCTTCGCGCACAATCACGTCCTGGGCCACGTCCACCAAACGGCGGGTGAGGTAACCCGAGTCAGCGGTGCGTAGGGCGGTGTCCACCAGGCCCTTCCGGGCGCCGTAGGAGGAGATCACGTACTCGGTCACCGTGAGGCCTTCACGGAAGTTGGTGCGGATCGGAAGGTCGATGATTTCGCCCTGGGGGTTGGCCATCAGGCCGCGCATGCCCACCAGCTGACGCACCTGGGACATGTTGCCCCGGGCGCCCGAGTTGGCCATCATCCACACCGAGTTGAGTGGATCGTTCTCGTTGAAATTGCGGCGAACCGCGGCCACCAGCCGCTCGTTTGTTTCAGTCCAGGTGTCAATCACCTTGGTGTGGCGTTCCACCTCGGTGATTTCGCCGAGGCGATAACGCTCTTCGGTTTCGGTGATCTGCTCTTCCGCTTCTGCCAGCAGGGCAGCCTTATCGCCAGGGATGCGCAGGTCGTCGACGGAAATCGACACCGCCGCCTGGGTGGCGTAGTGGAAGCCCAGGTCCTTGAGCTCATCGGCCATCGATGCCGTGGCCGCCGTGCCGTGGTGCTTGTAGGCCCAGGCCACGAGATTGCGCAGGGCCTTCTTATCGATCACCCGGTTGCGGAAGGGGGGTGCCTGCTTGCTCAACGGGCCATTACCTTGCTTGGCCTTGGCTTCAGCTTCGGCAGCAGCCAGTTCTGCAGCGGCCTTTTTGGAGATCTTTTTAGTTTTCTTGGCTGGGGTGGCGGTCATGGCTGCGCGCGGGTGAAAAACGGAAGAAAGAGAAAGAAGGGATCTGCCTGGACGGCAATCGTCAGGACGCAGCCACTGCGTCAAGGATGGTGTGGTTGATCACCACCCGACCCACCGTGGTGAGGAGGTAACGGCTAATCAAGCCACCCTCTTCATCGAAGCGGTCCCGGCGGAAGAGCCATTGCTCAATGCGGGTGCCATCGCTGAGGGTTTCTTCCTTCTGGGGCTGCTTGTCTTCGTCATCACTTTCAACTTCGCCGTTGAAGCGCACCCAAACCCAGTCGTGCAGGGT
>Ga0310095_100070_pt1 | contig 17946 bp, 18 predicted proteins | sample LakMicSRFLOrngD5_FD_194442 | JGI IMG/M metagenome (GOLD analysis project Ga0310095, IMG submission 194442) | Enriched freshwater cyanobacterial communities from Lake Michigan, Michigan, United States - MI23.SRFL.Orng.D5 | ecosystem: Environmental > Aquatic > Freshwater > Lake | place: USA...
GCGGTGCACCGTGCAGCCGCGCAGGGGGCCGATCTGGAGATCATCGAGGTGCAGCGCGGTGACTGGCTCAGCGAAGACGACATCGAACGGCTGGCCGATGATTTCGGGCGGGTGAAGCCGGGGTGTTAAAGTTTTTGAAAGCCTTTTTCAAGGGCAGGACAGTCGTTTCGGATTGCGTGTTGTTTCTGACCTGACGTCAGACTGCATGCCACGCCATCCCTGGGGTTTCTGTCGGGCCTGCGTTGAAGGATTCTTCAGGCCCAAACCACCGTGACTCAGACCTCCCTGGAGGGCAGCTTCGGCTGCTCCGTCGACCTTGACGTGGAACAGAACCCGAGCGGTTTCGCCCGTTTCGGCTTCGGCCCCGAGCTGTTGAAAGCCCTTGAGACGATTGGCTATCAGGAGCCATCGCCGATCCAGAGCGCTGCCATTCCCGAGCTGCTGCTTGGCCGCGATCTGGTCGGTCAGGCCCAGACCGGCACCGGCAAGACCGCGGCCTTCGCCCTGCCCATGCTGGCAGCCCTTGACCCCGAACAGCGCAAGCCCCAGGTGCTGGTGCTGGCCCCCACCCGCGAACTGGCCATGCAGGTGGCCGAAGCTTTCAACAGCTATGCGGTTCATCTCAACGGGGTGCGCACCCTGGCGATCTACGGCGGTGCCGACTTCCGCGACCAGATTCACCATCTGCGCCGCGGCGTGCAGATCGTGGTCGGTACCCCTGGGCGCGTCATGGATCACATGCGCCAGGGAACCCTGGATCTGTCGGCACTGCGGGCCCTGGTGCTCGATGAAGCCGACGAGATGCTGCGCATGGGCTTCATCGACGACGTCGAATGGGTGCTCGAGCAGCTGCCGGCTCAGCGGCAGGTTGTCCTGTTTTCGGCCACGATGCCGACCGAGATCCGTCGGATCTCCCAGAAATATCTCAACAGCCCAGCTGAGATCACAATTCGCCCCAAGGCGGCCGATTCAGGTCGCATCCGCCAGCGCTATCTGACGGTCAACGGGCCCCAGAAGCTGGCGGCGCTGGAGCGGGTGCTTGAAGCCGAGCGCTCCGAAGCCACGATCATCTTCGCCCGCACCAAGGCGATCACCCTGACCGTGGCCGAGTCGCTCGAGCAGCACGGTTACGACGTGGCCGTGCTCAACGGTGACGTGCCCCAGGCCCAGCGCGAGCGCACGATCGACCGGTTGCGCAAGGGCCAGGTCGATGTGCTGGTGGCCACCGATGTGGCGGCTCGCGGCCTCGATGTCGAACGGATCACCCTGGTGATCAATTACGACGTGCCCTTCGACAGCGAGGCCTACGTGCACCGCATCGGCCGCACCGGCCGGGCCGGTCGCAGCGGTGAGGCGATCCTGTTCCTGACCCCTCGCGAGCGCCGCTTCCTGGGTGGCCTCGAGCGGGCTGTGGCTCGACCGATCGAGCCGATGGAGGTGCCCAGCAATGCCACCATCAACCAGAACCGTCTGGACCGCCTGCGCAGTCGGCTCACGTCGGCGGTTCAGACCTCGAGCTGCCAGGCCGAAGAGCGCGCCCTGCTCAGCGAGATGGTGCAGCGGGTCGCTCAGGAACTGGATTGCAGCGGTGAATCCCTGGCCCTGGCCGCGCTCGAGCTGGTTCTGGCTGGCAAACCCCTGTTGCTGCAGGGTGAGGAATCCTTTGCGATGCCCCGTCAGGCCAGCTTGGGTGAGCGCTCCAACGCGGCACGCAACCCTCGTGGCGAGCGCCCGATGCAGACCCGGGCCCTCGAGGCCAACATGGAGCGTTTTCGCATCGAGCTGGGCTGGCGTGACCGCATCAAGCCCGGCAACATCGTCGGCGCCATTGCCAATGAGACCGGTCTGGCGGGCAAGGCCATCGGTCGCATTCAGATCTTCGACACCCACAGCACCGTGGACCTGCCCCAGGGCATGCCCCAGGACGTGTTCGAGGGGCTCCGTCAGCTGCGGGTGCTCAACAAGCCCCTGCAGATCTCAAGGCTGCAGGCCTGATTCAGGCACAGAGCCCGGTCACATCCGGGCTCGCCAGCGTGGTGAACTCAACACTGGTCAGCCGTTCAACCGCGGCCACCAGAGACGTCTGCGCGTCCAGCGATTCGCTGCAGACCAGCGTCTGCAGCAGGTCAAAGCGGTCCTGGGGAGCGAGTTCTCCGTTCTCGCTCCAGGCCAGGCTCCAGGGAACGGGGGCCGTCATCACAGGTGCTGCTGGATCAGGATTTGCTGACAATGGGACCCTACCCGGGGACCATCGCGGGTTCGACAGAATCCCTTCGGATCTGCTTCACGGTTCTCCATCTCTGCGGCAGGGCTCCGGGGCCCTGCCCTGCGGCTCAACAGCCCCTGTACGGGCAAGCCGGTACAGTTCCCGAGATTCAACAGGTCTACAGGCTCCCTCGGCTCGCTCAGCTTTCACTGGCAATCCCTTGGATCCCGGCATCAGACGAATCAGTTCCAGGATTGCTTCAGTTCCTTCAATGACCATCTACGTTGGCAACCTCTCGTTCCAGGCTGAGCGCGAGGATCTGCTTGACCTCTTCGGCCAGTACGGCGAAGTCCGCCAGTGCAGCCTGCCCCTCGACCGTGAAACCGGTCGCAAGCGCGGTTTCGCCTTCGTTGAACTCAGCGATGATGCCGCTGAGCAAAAAGCCATTGACGATCTTCAGGACGTCGAGTGGATGGGCCGCATGATCCGCGTCAACAAGGCCACCCCCCGTGAGGGCGGTGGTGGCGGCGGCGGCGGTGGCCGTGGTGGCTACGGCGGCGGCGGCGGTGGCAACCGCGGCGGCGGCGGTGGTGGCGGCGGTTACGGCGGCGGCGGCGGCAACCGCTGGTGATTCCCATCCGGGGCGTGGTCGCAGCCCCGGTCCCTCAACCTGCGGTGGGGTTCAGACCCCTGAGCTCCACCGCATCCATTCAGGGACGTGCCAGTCGCAGGGTTTGCGACCCGCGTTCGGCCCCCACCCGCCATGCAACCTGCGACGGAAGGCTCCATGAGCGCTGATCCGACCGTGTCTCGCACGTCGCTGCAGCGCCTGCTCAGAGCCCTGAGGCCCCACAGCCGCCAGTTGCGGTTGGCGGCGTTGTGTTCAGTGCTCAACAAGCTGTTCGATCTGGCACCGCCGGTGCTGATCGGTCTGGCGGTCGATGTGGTCGTGCGCCAGGACAACGCCTGGCTGGCGCTGTTCGGCGTGACCAGGGTGCCCGCCCAGCTGGCGGTGCTGGCGGTGCTCTCGTTTGTGATCTGGAGCGCCGAGTCGCTGTTCGAGTACCTCTACGGGCTGCTCTGGCGCAACCTGGCCCAGACCGTGCAGCACGAATTGCGGCTGGAGGCCTATGGCCACCTCCAGCAGCTGGAGATGGCCTTCTTTGAGGCGGGCAGCAGCGGCCGGCTGCTGGCAATCCTCAATGACGACATCAACCAGCTGGAGCGCTTTCTCGACCACGGCGCCAACGAGATCCTGCAGCTCACCACCACCGTTCTGGCCGTTGGCGGGGCGATGGCCTATCTCTCCCCGGCGGTGGCCGGGGTGTCGTTTCTGCCGATCCCGGTGATTCTGTGGGGGTCGCTGCGCTTTCAGCACCGCCTGGCGCCCCGCTACGCCCAGGTGCGCGAACGGGCCGGCGATCTGGCCAGCCGCCTGGCCAACAACCTGGGCGGCATGCTCACGATCAAGAGCTACACCGCCGAAGCCTGGGAGCTGGACCGGCTGGGTGAGCAGAGCAACGCCTACCGGGAGGCCAACCGTCGGGCGATCCGGCTTTCGGCGGCGTTCATTCCCCTGATCCGCTTCGCGATCCTGTTTGCCTTTCTGGCGATCCTGGTGATCGGTGGCCTGCAGGCCTGGCGCGGCACGATCGCGGTGGGCACCTACAGCTTTCTGGTGTTCATCACCCAGCGGTTGCTGTGGCCCCTGACCACCCTGGGTCGCACCCTCGACGACTACCAGCGGGCCATGGCTTCGGCCAACCGGGTGCTCGATCTGCTCGACACCCCCGTGGCCCTGGCGGGGGGCTCCACACCGTTGCCACGAGGCATGGTGGAGGGGGAGATCCGCTTTGAGGACGTCAGCTTTGCCTATGGCGGTCGCGAGCCCCTGCTGCAGCACTTTGACCTCACGGTTCCGGCGGGCAGCACCATCGGCATCGTCGGCTCCACCGGCTCGGGCAAGAGCACCCTGGTGAAGCTGTTGCTGCGCCTCTACGGCCTGCGGGGCGGGCGTATCCTGCTGGATGGCATCCCGATCGAACAGCTGCGTCAGAGCGATCTGCGCAGCGCCATCGGCCTGGTGTCGCAGGACGTGTTCCTGTTTCACGGCACCGTGGCCGACAACATTGCCTATGGCAGCTTTGCTGCCTCCCGCGCGGCGATTGTCCGGGCGGCGGCCCTGGCCGAAGCGGCCGGCTTCATCGAAGCCCTGCCCGACGGCTACGACACCCTGGTGGGCGAGCGCGGCCAACGCCTCAGTGGTGGGCAGCGCCAGCGCATCGCCCTGGCCCGGGCGATCCTCAAGGATCCGCCGGTGCTGATCCTCGATGAGGCCACCGCCGCCGTCGACAACGAGACCGAGGCGGCGATTCAGCGCTCCCTCGATCGGCTCACCGCCGATCGCACCACCCTGGTGATCGCCCACCGCCTCTCGACGGTGCGCCATGCCGATCGCATCGTGGTGCTCGAGCAGGGGCGCCTGGTGGAGAGCGGCACCCACGACGACCTCATGGCCCGTGGTGGCGCCTACGCCAGCCTCTGGCGCGTGCAGGTGGGCCTGCGGCCCGATGAACTGCTGCAGCTTTGAGCCATCTGCTGGAGCCGCTGCACGCCTCTGCAATAGCGTTGCCCGAATGAAACGTTCTGCGGCGCAGCGCCGCCCTTTGCCCAAGGCCCCGGGGCGGCCTCGCTCCCGTCGGCGTGTGGCCAAGATGCTGAGCGCGATGGCCGTCGGGCTCAGCGGCGGTCTGCTGCTGGCGGTGCCCGTCTCCAATCTGCTTGGCGGGCACGACGGTCGCGAGAACGTGGCGATCACCAACCCGTTTGCGGCCTGGAGCGGCATCGCCGATCAGGACATCCTGCTGGTCGGCACCGATGTGGGAGGCGGCAACACCGACGTGATCGCCAGCCTGCGGGTCGATGGCGGCACCACCCGCATCACCCAGGTGCCGCGGGATTCCTACATCGAAGCCCAGGGCTATGGCCCCAACAAGATCAATGCCCTCTATGCCATCGGTGGTATCGACCTGCTCAAGCGGGAGCTCTCCCACAAGCTGGGTCGACCGATCACCCACCATGTGCTCGTCAATCTGGGGGCCATCCGTCGCATGGCTGACGCCATCGGCGGCATCGAGGTCAATGTGCCCAAGCGGCTCTATTACACCGATCGCAGCCAGGGCCTCTCGATCGACCTGCAGCCCGGCCTGCAGAACCTCAAGGGCCGTGATCTCGAGGGCTTTCTGCGCTTCCGTCACGATGAGCTCGGTGATATCGGGCGGCTCGAGCGTCAGCAGCTGGCCTGGCAGGCCCTGTTCCGCAAGCTGACCAGACCCGAGCATCTGGTGCGCTTGCCAGCGCTGCTGGCGGCAGCCGGCAAGGACCTCAAGACCGACCTGGGCCCCATGGAGCTGGGTGGCCTGATCACCGCCATGGGCACCACCCAGCTCGACACCCGCCGGCTGCCCGGTCGACCGTTCATGCGCAACGGCATCAGCTACTGGGATGCGGAGTGGCCCCGTGCCGCCTCCAGCGACGCCGGTGTGCCACCGCAGGCCAGCCCGGATCCCGACCGTTACCGCTTCCTCTACTGAGCTCGGGTCGGCGGCCGGCGGTGGTCAGCCCTCAGGCGTGGTTGCCGTTGTTGCGCTTGGTCAGGGTGATCAGCGCCAGCACCAGGGCGACCCCCGCCAGCACCGGGGTCGATGCCGCCACGGTGACCCCCAGGGCGGCCGAGAACCAGATCGAGGCCGCGCTGGTGAGCCCGCGCACCTCGGGCGTGCTGAGATCACCGCCGCGACCAGGGCCCATGATCTCGCCGGCGCCCAGGAAGCCCACACCGGTCGCCACACCCTGGATCGTGCGGCTGCGGGCATCGGGGTCGTGGCCGGCCGCCAGCACCATCAGGCAGGCGCTCAACGCCACCAGGCCATGGACCCGCAACCGGTTGGGGTGCATGGTGCCGCCGTGGTGCGCCCGGTTGAGCCCCACGGCCAACCCGCACAGCACCGCCAGGCCCATGCGCAGGATGGCGTCCACATCGGCGTTGATCGCCCCAGGGATCATGGACATCGGCAGCTCTGTCTGGAACATTCCATGATTGGGTGCCAGCGCCAGAGCCGCCATACTTTGTGACCAGCGGTCCTGGCAGCGGCGCCATGAATCCAGAGCTGCTGCGCAAGAGCATCAAGCTGGCGGTGGCGGCCTTTCTGACGGCGGCGGCGGCGAGTCACTTCGAGCGCATCGCCTTTGTCTGGTACCCCCTGCTGGCGGTGGTCATCGTGGTGGATGACAACGATGAGCAGACCATCGCCGCGGCCCGTTCGCGCATCCTGGGCACGGTCGCCGGCGGTCTGGTGACCTTTCTGGTGCACACCATTCTCTCCGGTTGGATCGGGGTGCTGGTGGCGATGGTGCTGATCCTGCCGGTGCTGCGCATCCTGGGCTGGCAGTCGGGTCTCAGCACCGCGGTGCTGGTGAGCGTGATGTTCCTGATGATCCCGTCCCACGCCGAGCTCAACTGGTTCTATGTGTTCAACCGGGCCGTCGACACCAGCGTCGGCTGTCTGATCGCGTTGCTGGTGGGCCTGCTGCTGTGGCCGCGCAACCGCTTCGATCTGCTCGAACGCACCGAGGCCGATCTCTGCCGTCAGCTGGGTGCTCAGCTGCAGGCCTACCGGGTCTGGCTGGAGCAGCGGCAGGCCCGGCCCCAGCCCCTGGCCCCTGCGGGCCTGACCGGCGCCCTGCAACGCATGGAGGCCTGGGCCGCGCTTGAGCGCCGCGGTCCCCAGCGCCGGCGGCTGGATCGGGGGCGCTGGCGTCAGCGGCTGTTGCTCTGGCGCCAGTTGCAGCACCACTGGATCCAGTGGGAGCGGCTGCTGGGATCTGTGGCTCCGGTGCCGGCCCTGGCCCCCTCGCTGGTCACCCTGGAGCAGTTGCTGACCGGCCCCGCCGCTTCACCATCGCCGCGTCAGGTGGCCGGGCTCTGGCGAGAGCTGGCCGCCGTTGCCGAGCGTCCCTTGCCGCTGTTGGCGGTGGCCGAGGAGCTCGATCCCCTGCAGGCAGGCCTGACCAGCCTGGCGCGCCTGCACCAGAGCGGTCGGCGATGAAGAGTCCCCAGGCCCCAGGGCCGGCGCCGCGGCCCGGGTTGTGGCGGCGCGCCGAGCTGCGGCTGGCCCTGGTTGCGGGGCTCACCAACGGCTTTGCCTGGATCAGCGGGGTTCCGTTCGGCTACTACGCGACCATGGCGGTGGCATCGGTGATGGCCGACACCTATGGCGGCAGCCTGGCCCTGGGCCGCCAGCGGGTGCTGGGCACCATCGTTGGTGGCCTGATCGTCATCTGCTTCTACGACGGTCTGGCAGGTCTGCCGTTTCCCCTGGGAATCGCCCTGGCCCTGGGCCTGCAGCGGCTGCTGGGGGGCCTGTTTGGCTGGAAGGCGGGCTACAAGGTGGGCGGCATGGTCATCGTGATGGGGTGGCTGGTGCACAACGACCAGCTCGCCCAGTGGTTGCCCCTGCGCCTGGCCTGGACCGTGTTCGGGGTGATCGTGGCGCTGCTGAGCCTGCGGCTGCTGTGGCCCTCGACGGCGGTGGCCCGCGGCTGGCAGGGCTGGGGGGCCCTGATGCTGTCGCTGGCACCGTTGCTCGACGGGGCCGCTGCGGCCGTCAGCCGGCCCGGCAGCGCGCCGATGGCCCCCCAGCTGACGGCGGCGCGACGGGATCTGATGGCTCTGCGGGCGGCTCTGCCGGCCCTGCGCGACGAACTCGGGGGTGCGTCGCGCCAGCATCCGGCTCTGGGGCTGCTGGCCTGCTTCGACGCCTGCTGCTCACGCCTGCTGGGGCTGGTGGAAGGTGTCCAGAGCCGGCTGCCGCGCGACTTCGGCGATGAGATGCAGACCCTGCATCAGGCCGAGGCCGATCTGCTGGCCTCCCTGGCGCGGCGCATGGAGCTGTGGGGGCAGGCCCTGGGCCGTCACCAGGGGCTGCGGGCCCCGCTGTTTGAACCGCCTCCCCGCTGGCACGCCTGCGAGTCGTTGCTCGACGACCCGGCGATCAACCGCGTTGCCCTGGTGCGGCTGCAGCACCTGGCGGCCCGACACCAGCTGTGCCGCCAGGCGATCGAGGCGATCCAGCGCACCGAAGGGCTGTGGCTGGATCGCGGCGCCCCTCTGTTATGAGGCGGGCAGGTCGTGGATACTGGGCTGCGCCGGGTCCCGTTGGATCGATCCCCCCTTCCATGGAGCGTCGTTGGCACCGGGTCCCTTTGGTGCTGTTGTTGCCGCTGCTGGTCGTCCCGCCAGCGCCGATTCCGGCCCGCGCCCAGCCGCGACCCGCCGATTCTGACCTTCGCCAGCTTGAACGCAGCTGGCGCCAGCTCGATCAGCAGTTGCGTGCCCTCGATGCCCTGCTGCCCGATGACCTGCAGGGTCTGCCGGCCCGGGACAGTGCCACGCCGCTGCTGCCCGACAACCTGATCAAGGCCAATCAGGCCGCCAGCGGAACCCTCAGGGCTGAACAGACGATCCCGGCGCCGCCGCTCGAGCTGCCCACGGCCACCCAGCTGCAGGCCGGCGGGGTGCAGGGGCTGAGCCTGGAGCAGGCCCTGGCGATCGCCTTTGCCTCCAGCGCCAGCCTCCAGTCCCAGCGCGACCAGGTTGCGGCCAACCTGGCCAGCCTGCAGGCGGCCCTGGGCACCTGGTGGCCCCGCATCAGTGCCGTGGCCAGCGGCGGCAGTGGCCAGAGCGGCACCTGGCTCAACGCCCCGGTGGGCAACGGCGGCCTGGGCTTTGGCCCCCAGTTTGCTCCCAATGCTCTGGCGACTCCAGGGGGAGGCAGCACCAACGGGGCGTTTTACGTGCCCAGCGGTGGGGGCGCCTACCTCAACCAGTCGCAGAACCAGTTTCAGGCGGGGCTGGAGCTTCAGTACGCCCTGCTCGACTTTGCCCGCTCGCCCGGTGTTCAGGCCGCCAGGGCCCGGTTGCGCAGCGCCCGCAACAGCTATGCCGCAGGCCTGCGCAGCCTGCAGCTGCAGGTCAGTGAGGCCTACTACCGCCTGCAGCAGGCCGACCAGACCGTGCGCATCCGCGACGCTGCCGTGCGCAACGACCTGCTGATCCTGCAGGACACCGAAGACCTCAAACGGGCCGGTCTGGTGCCCCGGCTCGATGTGCTGCGGCGCCGGGCGATCGAGGCCAGCGACCAGGAGTTGCTGATCCAGGCCCTGGCCGACCGGGCCGTGGCCCGCCGCCAGTTGGCGGTGCTGCTCAACCTGCCGCCCCAGCTCACGCCGGCGGCCAGTGACCCGATCGCGCTGCAGCCGCGCTGGCCCCTCGACCTTGAAACGTCGTTGCTGGCGGCCTACCGCGGCAACCCCGAGCTTGAGGCGATCCTGGCGACCCGCGAAGCCCTGGCCAAGAACAGCAGCGCCACCGCCGCCGGCCTGTTGCCCCGGCTGGCGCTGTTTGCCGCCGGCGGCGGCAACATGAGCAACACCAATCAGTTTGATGCCACGGTCAGCAACGGGGGCTGCTGCGGCGCGACCCTGGTGCCTGTTCAGAACAGCAACGGCTACACCTGGTCGGTGGGGCTCACCCTGCGCTGGCTGCTCTTTGATGCCGGCACCACGGCAGGCCAGGCCCGTTCCTTGGCCAGGCAGGCCGATGCCACGGCACAGCAGTACGCCGAGCAGCGCAATGCCATTCGACTGCGGCTCGAGCAGGCCTTTTTCAACCATGAGGCAAGCCTGGCCAAACTGGCCTCGGCCCGGCGTGGTCTGGCGGCGGCCCTCGAGGCCTTTCGCGATGTGCGCCTGCGTTACCAGGCCGGACTGTCGAGCGAGCTGGACCTCTCCAACACCCAGGAGCGCCTGATCGGGGCGCTGGTCAGTCGTCTCAACGCCACCGTGGGCGTCAACATCAGCTATGCCCAGATGCTCAGGGAGCTGCTGCCGGTGCCCCGCGATCCGGCAACCCCCCTGAAGCCCCAGCTGCAGCTGGCCTCAGGCCAGCAGCCCTGATCCGCCGCGATGGCCGTCCTGGAGCCCCTTCATCCGGCGGTGCGCAATGCCCTGCGGGTGGCGCTGGCGTCAGCCCTGACGATCGCCGCCACCCACTGGAGCGGGCGGGCCAGCACGTTGACCTATGGCATGCTCGCCGCCGTTCTGTTTGTCAACGACCGGCAGAACCAACCGGGTCGCCAGGCCCTGCAGCAGGTTGCCGGGATCGTGATCGGCGTCGTCGTGGCCCTGGTGCTCTACCCGTTTTCCAACGGCTGGTTCATGCTCAGCATCGCCCTGCTCTGTGCGGGGCTGGTGGTGCGGGGCCTGGGCATGGCCGGTGGCATCGGCCTGGCCAACCTGGCCTGCTGGGAGATGTTGACCTTCTGCCAGTGCGATCGCTTCGAGATGCGGATTCTGGTCAGTTACATCGTGCCCGGGTTGATCGGCATGGCGGCGGCCCTGTTTGCCACCTGGGTGGTCTGGCCTCCCCAGCCCCAGATGCAGGTGCGCCAGCTGGATCAACGGCTCAGCGCCCGTCTGCAGGCCCAGTTGCAGGGCCTGCGAGGCTGGCTCGAGACCGGCGCTGAGCCACCGGCGGTGTTGCACACCAGCGAGGTCTTGCCGTCGATGCAGGATCTGCAGCAACTGGCCCGTGGCCCTCTGCGTCGCTGGGGCCAGATGGCCCTGCTTTGGCGTCAGGTGCTGCGCCAGTGGATCCTGCTCGAGGCCCAGATCCGCAGCCTGCCCCCGCGGCCGGGCACGCCGTTGCAGCAGCAGCTGCTCGAGCGCCTGCAGTGGCTGGCCACAGCCGACCACGGGGGCCGGCTCCAGCCCTGGCCCATGGCCACGCCAGACAAGTGGCTGGCCTGGAGTCGCTCCAGCGATGTCGCCCAGCTCCAGCCCCTGGCGATCGGTCTGCAGCTGGAGCAGCTGCACAGCCTGCTGCGCAGCCAGGGGCTGCTGCGGGCTGCGCTGTTGCGGGCTGCCCTGTTGCGCCAGGCACCATGACGACCGCGTCGTCCACCACGCCCCTGCAGGCGACCCTGCGGCTGGTGCTGACCGTGGCGGTCGTGCAGGGCCTCGCCCACGTCACAGGATTGGCCGATGGCTACTACGCCTCCCTGGCCGTGCTCAGCGTCAGCGTCGGCAGCTATGGCGACACCCTCGAGCTGGGGCGCCAGCGGTTGCTGGGCACGGCCCTGGGCGCGGTGATCGTGCTGGTCGCCTACCCGGCCCTCAGGGGTCTGCCCATGGTGGTGGGGCTGCCCCTGGCCATGCTGCTGGCCCAGCTGCTGGCGGCGGCCCTGCGGCTCAGGGTGGGCTACACCGTCTGCCTGTTTGTGGTGGTCGTGGGATGGCTCGCCCACGACAGCCAGCTCGACAGTTGGCTGCCGTTGCGTTTGATCTGGACCGCCTTGGGCGTCTGCCTGGCGCTGCTGTCGATCCGGCTGTTCTGGCCATCCCGCGCCCGCCTGGCCCAGCGCCAGGGCCTGCTGGATCTGCTCGATCGCCTCGGTGTGGTGCTCGCTGACCATCTGCTCCGGCCATCGCCGCGGCGCGGCGGTGATCCCCTGTTGCGTGAGCTGCGCGAGCAGATGCTGAGCCTGCGCAGCTCACGCGCTGGGGCGCTGCGGGAGCTCGGCAACGCCGCCGGCGAGCATCCGGTGGCGCAGATGTGGGCTGCCTTTGACGCCCATTGCGAGACCCTGATTCTGGTGCTGGATGGGTTTCAGCGCCTGGGCACACTCGGCTGGCAGCAGCCGGCACTGCGCGGCCTGGCCGTGCGCCTGAGCGAGCGGGTGCTGGCGATGCAACAGCAGATGGCCCGCTGGCGCGAACATCTGTTGCGCAATCCCCAGGGACTGCCCGATCCACCCCTGCCGCTGTGGGTGCCGCAGAACCTGACCACCTGGGTGGACGAACCCAGCCAGCAGGCCCTGGCCACAGCCGAGCTGCAGCAGTTGGCCACCCGCCTGAACCTGCTCAATCAGCTCGAGCGCAGCCTGCACGAAACCGAACTGCGTTGGCAGCAGGCCCTAGCGCGGGCGTGATGACCACCAGCGCTCGACTCTGTAGCCGAGGATCACCAGCAGCACCACCAGCCAGAACCACAGTTCGGGCGCGTTGGCGTTGAACAGGATCAGCAGCAGCACCCCTTCGCCGATCAGCCAGGGCAGCTCCTGGCGCAGCAGCGGGTTGCGGATCGCGGGCAGGCGCATCACGGCAGGGTGTCGGGTTGTCTGAGGAAAGGGCGGTCCCAGAGCTGGTCGATCCGCAGGCTGCGGTAGCCACCGGTCAGGGACCGCAGCCCCGGCAGCACGTAGGTGATCGGGGTGCGCCATTCCACGTAGGCGTGGGTCGCAACCGTCAGGCCGTCGCGCACCGGAAACACACCGCTGCCGCCCGACAGCGTCCAGCGGTAGCCGTCGGAGCCACCACGGCTCCTGGCCAGCTCGACTTCAGCGCGCATCACCGGTCCGTTCTTGGTGAGTTCCTGGGCCAGCTGCGGGTTGCCGATGGTGGTCGAGATGTCATCGGAGGTGGCCGGCAGCGTCAGCACCTGGGTGACCCGGCCGACGATGCCGCCGAAGCGGCCCCGCTGGTTCCAGCCAGGCACCACCTCGACCTCGAGGCCCGGGGGCAGGCGCCGGGCATCGGCGGGGTCAAAGTAGGCGACGGCCTTGAGCGGTTCATCCGCGGCGGCGGGCTGGGCCGGGCGGCCGATGGTGCCGAGCCGCTGGCCTGTGCCCACGGTCTGCCCAGGAATCACCTGCAGGTCGAGCACGGTGCCGTCGCGTTCGGCGGTCACCGTGCCGTCGTAGGCGATCTGGGCTTCGGTCACCCTGATCTGGCGTTTGAGATCGTCGATCTGGTAACGCCGTTGCAGGGCCTGGGTCTCGATGGTGAGCTTGACCTGCTGGTAGCTGGTCAGCAGGTTCTTCTCCTGCGTCTTGGTGTCGTCGAGACTGACACTGGTGCTGGTGAGGTTCTGCTGGGCGCCGACCACGGTGCTCGACAGCGGTGCCACCACCTCGCGACGGGCCAGCCAGTCGAGGTTGCGCAGCTGGGTGCTGTAGGTGCTCTGCAGGGCCCGGTAGCGCCTGGCGTCATCGCGCAGCTTGGCCAGGGCGGTGTCGAGGGCGGTCTTCTCGGTGCTCAGACGCAGCGCATCACGGGCCGTGAGCTCGCGGTTGTGCCGCTCGAGCTGGGCCAGGTTGCCGCGCTGCTGGGCCAGCTGCTTCTCGAGCACCGGCAGGTAGAGGCGCATCAACACGTCGCCCTTGCGAACCCGGTCACCCGTGCGCACGGCCATGGTCTGGACCTGGCCCCCCGCGCGGGCGTTGAGCACACCGGCATTGTTGGGGTAGATGAGCACCCCCTTGCCCATCACTTCGGTGGGCACCGGCCAGAACAGGGCCCACAGCACGATGGCGCCACCCATGCCCCCCAGGCAGACCCCCACCTGGTCATGGTCGCTGAGGCCCTGCCAGCGTTGCTGCAGCGCGTGCAGACGGCCCTTCAGCCCCTGGGGCCGCGGCGCTGAATCGCTGGGGAGACCTGTGGTCATGGCGCCCATCTTCCCTCAGTCGGTCGTGCTTGTCAGCCAGCCCCGGCCTCGATCCGGGCCGCCAGAGCTGCCGCCGCCGCCGGCAGCTGGGCAAAGGCACCGCTGAAACCCGCCAGCACCCACAGGCGCTCGCCGGCGGGCCCCACCAGGGGAACCCCATCGCTGCAGAAGCTCACCGCTGCCTGCCGGTAGCGCCCAGGGCCGTCGGCCAGGCCGGGCCAGCGGCGGGCCAGGGCAGCCCGCAACCGTTGCTCCATCAGGGCCGGCTCGGGCGGCGGCCCTGGATCGGGTTCTGGGCGCACCAGGGTGATCTGACCGGCCAGCAGGCGCTCGCCGCAGGGCACCAGCCCGCCATCGACGATCCAGCGCTCCTGCTGCAGGCCGGTCGCCTCCCGTTCGAGCTGTTGGCGTTCGAAGCGCCCGGGCAGGCGCGCCAGGCCCCGCGGCCAGGCGGGTCTGAAGCCCGCCGGCAGCTCCAGGATCCCGGCCCAGCTGCAGCGCAGCCGCGGATCGAGCCAGGGCGCCAGGCGCCGGCAGCCGCTGCCGCAGGCCAGTGCCACGGGGCCCTCGGCCAGCAGCGGCGCCAGGGCGTCGGGGTCGTGCAGCCGCTGGTTCAAACGCTGCACCCCGCAGCGTTGCAGCGCCGCGGCAGCACCGCTTGCAAAGCGCTGCGGGTCGACCTGCAGGCCTGGCAGGGGAAGGCCCCGTGGGCCCAGCTGCAGCCAGCGACGACCCAGGCCCAGATCGCCATGGCGCCGTTGCAGCCGTTTCCAGCCGGCTGCCGCCCCCGGTGGCAGCAGGCCATAGCTCAGGGCCGTGGCCGTGTCGCCGCTGCCGCTGTCGAGCAGGTTGACTGCCAGGCCGCGTTCGGCCAGTTCCAGGGCCAGCAGGCTGCCCGCCAGGCCGGCCCCGATGACCGTGATCAAACCAGCAGGGAGAACGAGCGGATCACCTGGTCGAACAGCTCCTTGACCTTGGGCCAGCGCACTTCGTTGGTGCTGGCCGCCAGGGTGTACAGGCGGCCGCGGTCAACCACCACCGTGGCCAGCTCATGCCGGTCGCGGTCGGCGAGGTGAACGCTGTATTCGAGGTCGTAGAAGGTATGGCCGGCTTCGTTGCGCTCGCGTGCCTCCACCAGCGTGGCGTCGCGGCCGCTGCCCTCGGGGGCGATCGCGGTGCGGCGCAGCCGCTCACCCACGGCCACGGCACTGCCCAGCTGGCTCAGGTCGTCGTCGCTGTCGACCTGGGAGATCACCAGGCTGAGGGTCTCATCGCTGTTGATCAGGTCGTGAAACACCACCTGGGGGCCGCCGCTCACCTGCACCCGGGTCCAGCCGGTGGGGTAGAGAAAGGCATAGCGCCCGTCAGGGCTCTGAAAGCTGTTGAGGCCGGCAGCGGCGGCGCTGCAGCTGGCCAACACCACGCCCAGCAGCAGGCTCGCCAGCAGGGCCCGCAGACGGGGCAACGGGTTCGGGGAGGTGGGCAGACCCATGGGCGCACAACAGTTGGCCGGCGCCATTCTGGACCGTGGCTCCCAGGGGAGACTGGTCCCCTGGCCGTTCTCCTTAGAGTCGAGCCATCTGCGGCGGAACCCTGAGCGGCTTCACGCGCCCGTTGGCCCGGTTGATCGATCAGTTCGAGCGCCTGCCCGGCATCGGACCGCGCACCGCCCAGCGGCTGGCGCTGCACCTGTTGCGCCAGCCCGAAGAGCAGATCCGCGCCTTTGCCGACGCCCTGCTGGCGGCCCGCAGCCAGGTGGGCCAGTGCCGCTGCTGCTTTCACCTGTCGGCCGAGCCGTTGTGTGAGATCTGCCGCAACCCCGAGCGCCGCAACGGCCAGCTCTGCGTGGTGGCCGACTCGCGCGACCTGCTGGCGCTGGAGCGCACCCGTGAGTTTCAGGGTCGCTATCACGTGCTGGGCGGCCTGATCTCGCCGATGGATGGCATCGGCCCCGAGGCGCTCCACATCCAGCCGTTGGTGCGTCGCGTCGCCGGTGCAGGCGAAGACAGGTGCGAAGACAGGTGCGAAGACAGGGGCGATGACGCCGTTGGTGGCGACCCTGGCAGCGCCGAGGTTCGCGATTCACCGATCAGCGAGGTCATCCTGGCCCTCACCCCCAGCGTCGAGGGCGACACCACCAGCCTGTACCTGGCGCGGTTGATCAAACCATTCACCACCGTCAGCCGCATCGCCTACGGCCTGCCGATGGGCAGCGAGCTCGAGTACGCCGACGAGGTGACCCTGGCGCGGGCGTTTGAGGGCCGCCGCGCTGTTGAGTAGGTCGATGACGTCAACCGCCGGCAGCAGGCCCATCGCCAGAACCAGCCGCTACAGCGCCATCGCTCCGGCTGAGCGTCTGCCGGATTGGATCCGCTCGCCGGTGGGAAAGGCCAGCGAGCTGGCACGGGTGCAAGGGGTGGTCAAGCAGCAGCGGCTGCACACCATCTGCGAGGAGGGGCGTTGTCCCAACCGGGCCGAGTGCTACGCCGCCGGCACCGCCACCTTTTTGCTGGGCGGCCCGATCTGCACCCGCAGCTGCGCCTTTTGCCAGGTCGACAAAGGGCAGGCGCCCGAGCCCCTGGACGGGGAAGAGGCCGAGCGGGTTGCCGGCGCCGTTGCCACCCTGGGGTTGTCGTATGTGGTGCTCACAGCGGTGGCCCGCGACGACCTCGCGGATCACGGCGCTTCGCTGTTCACCACGGCCATGGCGGCGATCCGCCGGCGCTCGCCTGGCGTCGCGATCGAGGTGCTGACCCCCGACTTCTGGGGCGGCCATGTTGGTGAAACAGCGGCAGTGGCCGCGCAACGGCAACGCTTGGGAGCTGTGCTGGCGGCCGAACCGGTCTGTTTCAACCACAACCTCGAGACGGTCGAGCGCCTGCAGGGCGAGGTGCGCCGCGGTGCCACCTACCGGCGCTCGCTGGGGTTGCTGGCGGCGGCCCGGCAACTGGCGCCCTCCATCCCCACCAAGAGCGGACTGATGCTGGGCCTGGGGGAAACGCGCGATGAGGTGATCGCGGCGATGCGCGATCTGCGGGCGGCCGATTGTCAACGCCTCACCCTGGGCCAGTACCTGCGCCCGTCGCTGGCCCACATTCCGGTGGCGCGCTACTGGACGCCGGCGGAGTTCGATGAACTCGCCGCCATCGCCCGCGAGCTGGGTTTTGCCGCCGTGCGCTCAGGGCCGTTGGTGCGCAGCAGCTATCACGCCGGCGACTGAAGCCGCCGCCAGGCGCGCGCCAGCCCGTCGCTGACATCGCCCCGCATCAGCAGACCTGCCCCGCCCCAGAGCAGTCGCGGCGCCAGATCAAGGGGCCCCGCCCCCAGCTCGCGCAGGGGCGCGAAGCCCAGGCGCCTGAAGTAGCGCACCAGCCGGCGGTGCTGGCTGTCGTTGTCGCGTATCGCCAGCAGCGTGGCCTGGCGGCAGGGGGTCGCCTCCAGGGCCCAGGCGAAGGTCGCGGCCCAGATCAGAAGTCCGACATCGGCGGTTGATCCGCTCTCGCCGCCGCCCTGCACCCGCATGGTGTCGAGCCGCAGGCCCCCCTGGCTGGGCAGGGCCCAGCCCTTGAGTTCGCCCAGCAGCACCAGCGGGGCTGGGCCCCCTGGCGTTGGCTGGGCAGCGTTCAGGCGCCTGGCCACGCCGACCCGCAGGGTCCAGGCCAGCCCTGCAGCCCTGGTGACATGCAATCGCAGCAGCAGGTTGCGGCGACGGGCCTGGCTCTCCAGCAGCTGCAGGTCTGGCGTTCCCATCAGAAGGCTCCTCGGCAACACATGGCATCACACGGCGACAGCTGGCGACACATTGGCTCCCCCTCTGGCACGCCTGGCGGTCCCGCCGGGCTGTGTGGTCTTGCCGTGCTCTTCTGCCGGTCACTCCTGCCAGGGTTCGGCCAGCAGCACGGCCGAGAGCGGCAGTGCTCCGCCATACAGATGGGGAAATAGCTCGCCGCTGTCGGGGGCGGGTTCATGGCGCACGGCAAGCCCAGCGGCGGCCAGCCGCTCCGGTTCAAGGTGCAGCAGCACAAGCTCGCCCCTGGGCAGATCGCCGTAAAAGCGCCTGGCGGTGGGCCCCACCTGGTGGGCGTGGCTCAGGTGGATGAACCCCACCTCGTCCAGGGTGCGCCCCCGGGTCGCCAGGCGGTACACGCCCTCGGCGCGGGCGGCCTGCCAGTCG
>Ga0310095_100076_pt1 | contig 17275 bp, 18 predicted proteins | sample LakMicSRFLOrngD5_FD_194442 | JGI IMG/M metagenome (GOLD analysis project Ga0310095, IMG submission 194442) | Enriched freshwater cyanobacterial communities from Lake Michigan, Michigan, United States - MI23.SRFL.Orng.D5 | ecosystem: Environmental > Aquatic > Freshwater > Lake | place: USA...
CCAAAAAGTTTGCTCGGTTTCAAGCAATTGCCACTGGGGCTGCCCCTGCAAAAACTGTTGTATTTGCCCCTGATTTTCAGCCGGATGCAGGGTGCAAGTGGCATATACCAAGCGGCCACCTGGTGCTAGGAGTTTTGCGCCTTGCTGAAGCATTTGGCGTTGTAATTCAACCAATTCCGCCAACATTTCAGCTTTCAAACTCCAGCGGGCATCGGCATGGCGGCCAAGGGTACCCAAGCCGGAGCAGGGCACATCCAACAACACGCGATCAAATAACTGCCCCTGCTGCTCCAATTGATCAAGGGCAACGGCATCCGCCACTTCAGTGCGAATAGAGCGCAAACCAAGCCGCTGGGCATTTTCCCGCAAGCGCTCCAAACGCACAGCAGAGCGATCAATGGCTAACACTTCGCCTTTATCGGCCATCAATTCAGCGAGATGGGTTGTTTTACCGCCTGGAGCAGCGCAGGCATCCAACACTCTTTGGCCTGGCTTGGGATCTAAAAGCGGCGCAATCGTTTGAGCAGCGCGATCTTGAACGCACCAAAGGCCCTCCCGATAGCCAGGCAGTTCATTGAGGGGGCCAGGGCGTTGCAGCAGGGTGAGGCCGAAAGCTTGATCCGGCAATGGTGCAGCCAGCACACCCACCTGGGCAAAGGCTGCCAACACCTCATCCACAGTGCTGCGCAACGCATTCACCCTTAAATCAAGGCTTGGGGTGAGATTGCTTGCCTTGGCTAGGTTTTGGGTGCGTTCCGCGCCGATGCAACCCCAAAGTTCCTGCACTAACCAATCAGGCCAGGATTGCTCAAGCGCTAAGCGGGCTTGGGGATTTTCAGGCAGGGGTAATTGTTCGCCAGCGGCAATCGCCCGGGCAGCACTGCGCAGCAATCCATTCACCACAGGCGCTAGGGAAGCCAACCGCTCTTTTTTTGCTAGCTCCACCGCCGTACTCACCGCAGCTGATGCTGGTACGCGATCCATCGCTAATAGCTGCTGCAAACCCACATGCAGCAACCAGCGCAACCGGGGCGGCTGCCGCTGGGCAGGCACCTTGCCAAAGCGATCGATCCAGCCATCCAAACGGCGGCGCATCCGAATCGCTCCGTAACTAATCTCAGTTGCCATTGCCCGATCAAGGGCAGGCATTGGTTGGCGCTTGAATTCCCTATCAAGGGCTAGATCGGCATAGGCGCCATCACCCACTGCCTCCAGCACCCGCCACGCCACCAACCTGGGTAGCAAACCGATGGGGGTGGGATCAGCAACCAAATTTTTATGCCTTGGCAAACTGCATTAAAGGCGCCGGTGAATACGCTGCAGCAACCGCAAGCTGCTGGCCGATGCCCCTTTTGCCCAAACGCTTTGAGCGATTACAAACAGTGCTCAACGGCCGCATGGCAAATCTCACGGTGCTGCTGGAAGGGGTAGAGAAACCCCACAACCTTTCGGCGATCCTGCGTAGCTGTGATGCTGTGGGAGTGCTTGAAGCCCATGTGGTGAGCCTTAAGGGGCGGGTGCGCACCTTTAACAGCACCGCCCAAGGCAGCCAAAAATGGGTGCCCCTGCAAAACCACAACTCGATCGAAACCGCCTGCAATCAATTGCATCAACAGGGTTTTCGTATTTTTGGCACCCATTTAGGGGTAACAGCCATCGACTATCGCCAATGCGATTTCACCGGTCCTACGGCCTTTCTGTTAGGTGCTGAGAAATGGGGCCTCAGCGAGGCCGCCACCGCAGGGGTAGATCAAGCCCTATTCATTCCCATGGCGGGAATGGTGCAGTCTTTAAATGTGAGCGTTGCAGCGGCAATATTGCTATTTGAAGCCCTGCGGCAAAGGGAACTAGCGGGGTTGATCCCAAGGGATGGAGAAGGCCTATCAGCAGAGCTGTACAAAAACACTCTTTTTGAATGGGCCTATCCCCAGGTGGCGCGCTGGTGCAGGGAAACGAACAAACCCTATCCGGCCCTTAATGAGGAAGGTGAAATCCAAGAAGAAATACCGCGTACCTTAAAATTGCGCTGTTAATAATTAATTAAAAGGGTAAGAAAATTTCATTGTTGCTTGCAACTTGCTGGGGTGCTTGGTTTTGGTGGGCCCTGGGCAGCTTTAAAGCAACTGCTAGCAGCGCAAAACAAAGCAATTGATGCAAGCCCCCCACGCAAAGGCTGATAACCAACAAAACAACAGCAAGGATCTTCTCAAGCACGCCCATCACCTCATCGGCATTGCGACGTCCCAGGTTCCAAAGGAGGGTGGCTATGGCCACCAGCAGCATCGAAACGAACACTGCCATGGCAGTTTCCAGATCTAATACAAATAAATCTACTCAGCTTTTGATCCAGAAGCCTGGCCGCTCACCCATGCGTCTAATCCCTCACCAAGAAAAGACAAACCAAGCACCAGCACAAACATCGCCAAACCTGGGTAGAGAGCTGTCCACCAGATGCCGGTGGGCAGCGCCGTGAGGGCTTGCTGTAGGTCTGCGCCCCATTCCGGAATTGAATCTGGTAATCCCAAGCCAAGGAAACCAAGCCCCCCCAAAACCAAAACAGCATCGGCAGCATTAAGGGTGAGCACCACGGGCACTGATGTGATCACATTGCGCAATAGGTAGTGGCGCATGATCCAATAAGGCCCTGCCCCGAGGCTCTGGGCTGCATCAATAAATAATTCCGCTTTTACAGATGCCGTTTGATTGCGCACTACTCGGAAATATTGAGGTACATAAACCACACAAAGTGCTGCAGCGGCATTGGGCAGGCCCTTGCCAAGTAAAAATGCCAACACCACTGAAAGCAGTAAAACGGGCAGTGTGTAGAGGGTGTCCATCAATAGCACCAACAAGCGATCCACCAGGCCGCCGAGGTAGCCACTCAACATGCCAAGGGGCACCCCAATAGCTAATGCCACTAATAGGGCACTAAAAACCACCTGGAGCGCCACACCAGCGCCGGCCAAGGTGCGGCTGCACACATCACGGCCAAGGCGATCGGTGCCGCAAAGATGGCCCCAACTCGGCTGGGCATAAATGGGATTATCGAGGCCAATATTTGGATCCTGAAGCACACCTAAATGGATTGCTGGCCCAGCCAGCAAAGCCACAAGGCCATAAACAATCAGCACCCACACACCCACCCGGGCCATGCGCGCAGAAAGACTGCTGGGCCGCCAGGTCAAAAAATGCTGGAGGGGACTGAGAATCATCAGCCAAACCTAGCCGAACCACTGCAACAGGGCCGTTGATGGGGGCACATTAAAAATGTTGCTCCCCCCGGCATATACCGGGCGATCAAAATGATTAATGCTTTGCAAAGTGTTCGGAAAAAAGCGGCTATTAATAGGCAGCAAGGGGGTTTCACCCTGGTGGAATTAATGGTAGTAATTGTGATTGTAGGTGTACTAAGTGCCGTAGCCCTGCCCCAGTTCATGGGAGTTAAAGACAAGGCAAAGCTAAATACCCAAATAGCCGAATTAGCTGGTTTAGCAAGGGAATGTTCCTCTGCAATTATTGCTGAAGGTCCCTACCCATCGGCCAACTCTGGCACCACTAACACCGGGCTCACAATTTCCGGCAATTGCAATGGCGGCGATGGGGCAAGCGCACCAAGTGCAGATGTGAATTACACCACAAGCAGCGCCAGCATTAGCGGTGCGAAATGCGGCTCCCTATCAATTACATCTGGCAAGAAATGCCAAGCAACTGTTGCATCTAGCAGTGGCGCTATTTCCTATTCAGAAATCTAATCAAAAAGCTCTTTACTAAATACTGCTTAATTCAACTAATTCACCACCAGGGAAACTTATCCCTGGTGGTTTTTTATGGATATTTTTTCTAATGGGGGAGGGCAAGCTGTGCTGCGCTATGCCGCTGAAAGGCAAAATTGATGAGCGGATCAGCTACTCAGATAGCACTGCACTGGCATCAGCTTTAAGCGTTTGAGTATCAAACCGTTGCCTTAATTGCCATTGCACGGTGCCACTTATGGGCTCCATGCATGCAGCCAAAGGTAAGGAAGCCGTTGCACCAATTGCCACTGCTTGGGGTAAATCGCAGCCACTCCAGCTACCAGGGGCAGGATCTAAACCATCAATTACCACACGATTTTGAAAAGCTGCCGCACCATTAATTGAGCCATCACTGCGAAAGGCGCGGCCGCAACGCATTAACACCCAACCCCGCCAAATCGGCTCACTTGATTTACCAACGCTGTAGGTGGTGAGCTTTCCATCGGGGTTGCTGATCTGTAAAACCGCTTTGCGGCCTGCCAATCCACAAGACAAATTCATACCGCTAGCTTCAGGATCAATGGCAACCGCGTTACCCCGCTCCAGATCAGCGCGAATCAATGCATTGGCGCGGCCAAGGGCCTGGCGTTCCCGCATGCCACGGCTTAAACGAACACCTAAGGCACCCTCACCAAATAATGAATTCATCACAATTACAACTACAACCAAACCAAGGCCACTAGCTAATAACAATTCCAACAAAGAAAAACCAGCTCTGGGGCTGCTGCAATGGCGCTTATTAATTAAGCCTAAACTAATCATATCAAACTACGCATCTGGTAGGCAGCTGCCCTTGGCGTAATTACCAACACGGGTAATACCTAATGGCAAACTAATCACTAAACAACGGCTCAAACCACTGGAAGAATGCTTCAAAATTGCAGTGCCCCCTCCTAATACCAAACCATTAGCTGTAAAAACCAAGGGACTGCTGAAATTATTACTTAGCTGAAAGCGCGCGCTTTTGCTTACATCAAATAATTCAACCTCTGCCTGATCGCAACTAGCTAAATCGCCCAGAGCTGGTGCTTGCCACCCCCGCCCTCCCAATTGCAATGCACAGGGTTTGCCTTGCTGTTCCGCCTGGTTGCGGGCCCGTTCAAGGCCAAGCCATAGTTCCCGGCTAGCACTTTCTAGTTCTTGGCGCGCTAATGGCCCTTGGGCTCCCACCAAACAAAGGCTCACAAAACCTGCGCTGATCGCAACTGATACCAGGATTTCAGTGAGGTTCATTACTTGCAAACCCCAAGGCCTTCCAGGCTGTAAAGCCGCTCTCGCCGCTGGCGCAATGGCGCTGCAGCCTCTAGGGCCACCAGCAAGCGATCACCCTGCACCTCCACCAACCGCTGCCTCGGCTGAGTGCTCAATAAGGAATCAATGAGGGGTAACGTGCCGGCCCGCTGCAATTGATCTAGCAGCTCAGTTCTTAGTTGCACCAGCTGGCTGCTATCGCCGCAATCGATTGAGCTGGCAGGGGCAAGGCGCCTCAATACCCCTTCATCCCGCTGCAATTGGCGATCCATCCAAGCCAGCAGCGCCAATTGCTTCCGCCCTTCCAGGGCCAGGCCGTTGGCGGCAGCTAACACCTGTAGGCCGGCGCCACAAAAGAGCGCCAATAAAACACTGCTTATCAGCAGCTCAGTTAGGGCGAAACCGGCCTCAGCTCGCCGCTGCTGTTTAGCTGAAACACTTTGCTGCGCATAGGTTTGCCCGTTGCTGCAAGCCGTTGCAGGCTGATTTGAGCGGGGCCATTGGGGGAGCCCTGCCATTGCTGCAAATGGAAAATGCCGGCCGCCAGCTTTTGATCGGCAGGTGTGGCGCCTTGGCGGGCTAATGCGGCAAAAAGCATGGCTGCCGTAAGGAAGCAGTCGTTTAATTGCCCCTCTTGCCAAAGCCTTGCGCCCCGTGCCCTGGATTGCAGCGCCATCGCCTGCAAAGACAGGCCACTGCCCAATAACAACAGCCCCAACATCAACACCAAAGGAAGAGCAAATCCAGCGTTGGCAACCTTGCAGCGCCTGTTGTGAACCCCTGCCCGCCACATGTGAAACCCCAACTGATATGGCCAGCATTCCACCGAAGGAGCAAAGCTTGCACTACAAACTGCTCACTGCTTGCTATAAGAACTCGTTGTTTACTGATTGAGCTTTAGCACTGCCATAAATGCTTCCTGCGGAACATCTACCTTGCCCATCGCCTTCATCCGTTTTTTACCCTTAGCCTGCTTTTGCAATAGCTTTTTCTTGCGGGAAATATCACCGCCATAACATTTAGCAAGCACATCTTTGCGAATTGCGCTAATACTTTCACTCGCAACAATACGGCTACCAATTGATGCCTGAAGGGGGATCTTAAACTGCTGGCGCGGGATTAATTCCTTTAGCTTTTCCACCAACGCCTTGCCAACATTATAGGCTTTATCGCGGTGAATAATAGTGGTCAAGGGATCGGCCTTTTCACCATTTATCAACACATCAAGCCGCACCAAAAAATTCTCTCGGTATCCAATCAAGCTATATTCCATTGAGGCATAACCCTTTGTTCTGCTTTTCATCTGATCAAAGAAATCAGTTACCACTTCTGCCAAGGGCATTTCATAGTGCAGCGCAACACGGTCAGTTGTTATGTATTTCATATCAATGAATGCACCCCGGCGTTCTTGGCATAGCTCCATGAGGGCACCGTTATAACTATTTGGCGCATAGATTTCTAGTTTTACGTAGGGCTCTGCAATAGACGCCCTAGCCTGCGGCTCCGGCAGCGTTGCGGGGTTATCTACCATCATGATTGAGCCATCAATCATATTTACTTGATAGATAACCGAAGGCGCCGTAACAATTAGATCAAGGTCATACTCCCGTTCAAGCCGCTCCTGCACAATTTCCATATGCAACAAGCCAAGGAAACCGCAACGGAAGCCAAAACCCATGGCGCTGCTGGTTTCCGGTTCGAATTTCAAAGCAGCATCCGATAGTTTTAGTTTGTCTAATGCTTCCCTAAGGTCGGGATATTGATCGGCATCGGTAGGAAATAAACCGCAAAAAACCATCGGTTTCGCTTCTGTGTAACCCGGAAGCGGTTCGGCGGCGGGATTTGAAGCAAGGGTGATGGTATCGCCAACGCGGGCATCAGCAACAGCTTTAATTGAGGCAGAAAAATAACCCACTTCACCGGCATGTAGTTCTTGAACCTGCTGTTGATCGGGAGCCATTATCCCAACTTCATCTAATTCATAGGTTTTTTTACTTGCCATAAGTAAAACTTTATCTTTTTTTGCTAGGCGCCCACTGATAACGCGAAAGTAAACAATAACCCCCCTATATGGATCATAGTAAGAGTCGAATATCAATGCGCGCAAAGGCTCTTCCACGCGATCTGCTGGGGCCGGCACACGATCAACAATAGATTGCAAAATCTGCGGCACACCCATGCCAGTTTTTGCTGAGCAGTGGATGGCATTGGAAATATCTAAACCAATGATCTCTTCAATCTCTCTACCTATTCTTTCCGGATCGGCTCCCGGCAGATCAATCTTATTTAGCACTGGAATTATTTCTAGATCATTTTCAAGGGCTAGATATACATTTGCCAGGGTTTGAGCCTCCACCCCTTGGCTGGCATCCACCACCAGCAGTGCACCCTCACAGGCTTGGAGGCTGCGGCTCACTTCATAAGAAAAATCCACATGGCCGGGGGTATCAATCAGATTCAGGATGTAGTTATCACCATCAGCTGCGGTGTATTCCATGCGCGCAGCCTGCAGCTTGATCGTGATGCCCCGCTCTCGCTCCAGTTCCATGTTGTCGAGGAATTGGGCCTGCATATCGCGGGCCGCCACCGTGCCGGTTTCTTGCAGCAACCGATCGGCCAGGGTTGATTTGCCATGGTCGATATGGGCAATGATGCAGAAATTGCGGATCCGTGAAACAGGGGCGTCTGTCATATCAAGATCCTAGTAAGCAATCCGCATCTGTTTTTCGATGGCCCATTCCAAAAGCGTGGTTTGTATTCACCAGCGGCCCCTGATCGTTTTTGCTAGCCCCGGCAGGTATGTGCAAGGGCCCGGTGCCACCCATGAACTGGGTAGGGAAATGCAACGGTTGGGCCTGCAGGGGCGCGTGTTGATCATCGCCGCTGGCACCGCTAGGCGGGAATTGGCTTCGATCTGGCAAGCGGTGCTGCCCCCTGTGGGCATTGAACCAATAGTTGAAGCATTTGCTGGCGAATGCAGCAATGCCGAAATTGAACGTTTGGTTCAACTGGCCAAGCAACTCAACTGCAACGCTGTTATTGGCGCAGGCGGCGGCAAGGTTTCTGATACGGCAAGGGCCGTAGCCGATGAGCTCAATCTGCCAGTGGTGATCACCCCCACCCTTGCCAGCACCGATTCCCCCTGCAGTGCCCTTTCAGTGATCTACAACTCCGGCGGCAGCGTGGAGGGGTTTCGTTTCTACAACCGCCACCCCCTGCTGGTTTTAGTAGATACCGAAGTGGTGGCTAGGGCACCAAAAAGACAACTGGTGGGCGGCATTGGTGATGCCTTGGCCACCTGGTTTGAAGCGCGCACCGTGCGTGAAAGTTGCAGTACCACCGTGGTGGGTGGCCTGCCCAGCCGCACCGGCACAGCCCTGGCCAAACTCTGCTGTGAAATCCTTCTGGCCGACGGCCCTGCGGCTTGTGCAGCAGTGGAAGCCAAAGCCACCACACCGGCCCTGGAGAGGGTGGTGGAAGCCAATAACTTGCTCTCAGGTTTGGGGTTTGAAAGTGGCGGCTTAGCTGTGGCCCATGCGGTTCACAACGGTATCTCTGAGATCGAAGGCAGCCACTGCCACATCCATGGTGAAAAAGTGGCTTTTGGATTGTTAACCCAATTGGTGCTGGAGGGTAAGCCCCAATCTGAAATCGATGAGATCTACCGCTACCAGCAAGCGGTGGGATTACCAATCTGCCTGGCCCAAGTTGGGGTTGATGCAAATAGCGATGAACAGTTAAACCGCATTGCAGAACGCTCTGTAATCCCAGGAGAGAGCAGCCACAACGAACCTTTTCCAGTTAGCGCTGCGGCAGTTAGCGCTGCGCTGAGGGCGGCCGACCAATGGGGGCGTCGATTGCTTTAGGTACCTAGGATTCAGTTAGATCTGCCCCCCTAGCCATGAGTAGTGATCTTCAAGCCCTAACCCTCGAAAATGTGGAGCGCACCCTTGATGAGCTGCGTCCTTATCTGATGGCCGACGGCGGCAATGTGGAGGTGGTGGAAATCGATGGACCAATCGTGAAGGTGCGTTTGCAGGGGGCTTGTGGTTCCTGCCCCAGCAGCACCATGACCCTCAAGATGGGTATTGAACGCAAGCTGCGGGAAGCGATTCCTGAAGTGAGCGAAGTGGTGCAGGTGCTCTGATTGATAAGGGCTTAAGCCCAGCCCGTAGGCTCAAAGCAATTGCCATAGGCCCGTGCTGGATCAGCGCCTGCTGCGTGACAACCCGGAGTTGATTGCAAATGAGCTGCAACGCAGGGGGAAAAGCCTTGATCTGAGCGAGTTGCAAGCCAAGGCGAGGCAACTTCGGGATCTTGAGGAGCAACGCAGCAATCTCCAAGCCGAAGGCAATCGCATCGGCAAGGAGATGGGCTTGCAGATCAAAGCTGGCATTGCCCCCAGCAGCCCTGAGCTGCAAGCCATGCGGGATCAGGGCAACAAGCTGAAACAACAGGTGGCGCACCTGGAGGAAGAGGAAAAACTCCTCGAGGCGGCTGTGAGGGATGAATTGCTAACCCTGCCCAACCTGCCATCAGCGCAAACACCAGATGGCAAAAATGAAGCCAGCAATATTGAGATCAAGCGCTGGGGAAATCCACGCCAGGAAGCGGGCCTTGAGGAGCATTGGCAGATTGGTGAACGGCTTGGTTTGTTTGAAACCGAACGGTCGGTGCGGATTGCCCAAAGCCGCTTTGTAACCCTTCTAGGCATGGGGGCGCGGCTGGAGCGAGCGCTGATCAATTTCATGCTCGACCTCCACGGCCGCAAGGGTTACAGCGAGGTGTTACCGCCCATTTTGGTTAATAGCGCCAGCCTCACCGGTTCCGGTCAGTTACCCAAATTTGCCGAGGAAAGTTTCCGCTGCGCCCACGACGACCTCTGGCTAACACCCACGGCGGAGGTGCCAATCACTTCGCTCCATCGCGATGAGGTGATTCCGGCTGAACAGCTGCCCATCAAATATGTGGCATATACCCCTTGTTTTCGGCGGGAGGCCGGCAGCTACGGCCGTGATACCCGCGGGCTGATCCGTTTGCATCAATTCAATAAAGTTGAGTTGTATTGGTTTTGCCATCCCGAAAAATCAAGCACCGCCCATCAACAGCTCACGGCTGATGCAGAGGCGGTGCTGCAGGCGCTTGAGTTGCCCTATCGGGTGATGGAACTATGCAGCGGCGATATTGGCTTTTCCGCCAACCGCACCTACGACCTTGAGGTGTGGCTGCCGGGTGCTGGTGCCTATCGGGAAATTTCAAGCTGCAGCAACTGTGGAGATTTCCAGGCAAGGCGTTCTGCCATCCGATTTAAAGAAGCAAAAAACACAGCCCTCTTGCACACTTTGAATGGCAGTGGTTTGGCCGTGGGCCGCACGATGGCAGCCCTTTTAGAAACAGGCCAACAAAGCGATGGCAGCATCAAATTGCCCGTAGCACTTGCTCCTTACATGGGCACAGATGTGATTGCTAGCGGCCAGAATCATCAAATACACCTAGGCAAAAAATAAGTGGGTGTTCTCTCTGCTCTGGCAATCCTTGCCCTTTTAATCGTTGTGCATGAAGCGGGGCATTTTTTTGCAGCCGTTTGGCAAGGGATTCGCGTAACTAGTTTCAATGTTGGTTTTGGCCCCGTGTTGTTGGAGCGCCGCAGCCGCGGGATTCAATTTGCCTTGAGGGCAATTCCCTTGGGTGGTTATGTGGCCTTCCCAGACGACGATCCCGATAGCGGTTTTGATCCCAAAGATCCGGATCTACTCAAAAACCGTTCCGTTTTTCAACGGGCAATTGTGATTTCAGCAGGGGTGCTGGCAAATCTGCTCTTGGCTTGGGCAGTGCTATGCGCCCAGGGAATAGTTGTGGGCATACCAGCTGGTTTTAACGCTGGTAGCGGCGTTTTGGTGGTAGCCCTGCAACCGGATGGGGCGGCAGCTAAAGCTGGCCTTGAGGCAGGTGATTTAGTTGTGGCGATGGGCGGTAAAACCCTTGGGGCTGGCACCAAGGCGGTGCAGCAATTGGTTGATGCCGTAAAAACCTCACCAAATCAAGCTTTATTGCTTGGCATAGAACGCAACGGCAAAGGCAAAAATCTTGAATTGGTGCCAGCAAATATGGGCGGCAGCGGCCGCATTGGCGCCCAATTGCAGCCTGATGGCAACGAACTGTTCCGGCGGGCCAGCAACCCCTTGGAAATCCTGCAGCAGGCCAAAACTGAATTCGTTCAAATCCTGCGCCGCACCATTTCAGGCTTTGTTGCCCTAGCCACCAATTTTGGCGAAACCGCCCCTCAAATTTCGGGCCCGGTAAAAATCGTGGAGATGGGCGCAAAGCTCGCCCATCAGGGCGGCGGCAGCTTGTTTCTGTTCACTGCACTGATTTCGGTGAACCTGGCGGTGCTTAATTCCTTACCGCTACCGATGCTGGATGGTGGCCAATTTCTACTGTTACTACTTGAAGGCTTGCGGGGCAAACCGTTGCCAGAACGGCTGCAGTTGGCCTTTACCCAATCAGGGCTGCTGCTGCTGCTCGGCTTGAGCGCCGTTCTTATCGTTAAAGACACCAGCCAGCTGGCCTTTGTGAGGCAATTGCTGCTGCGTTAAGCAAGGGCCAGTGATCAGCTAAATTATTAGATTAAATAACCTTCCCCTTAAAGGCAGCCGCATGGCGAAAAAGTCGATGATTGCGCGGGATGTGAAGCGCAAAAAAATTGTGGAACGCTTCGCTGCTAAGCGCGCTGCTTTGCTTCAGGAATTTCAGGAGGCCGCTGGCCCCATGGAGCGCCTGGATATCCACCGCAAAATCCAACAATTACCCCGTAACAGCGCACCTAACCGGGTACGCAACCGTTGTTGGGCCACCGGCAAACCCCGTGGTTTCTATCGCGATTTTGGCCTTTGCCGCAACCAACTAAGGGAAAGGGCCCACAAGGGATTGCTGCCTGGGGTGGTTAAATCCAGCTGGTAATTTGCTTAAAAAGCACTGCCCTAACTAATTTTGTCGAGGTGGCCAACAGCTACCTCGACTTTTTTTTGCCCCAGCCTTACCGGCTAGATGTAAAGATAAGAGCTGACAAGCAGGACATAAGAACAAGTGCAAGGTGAAATTCGGTCGATCTCCTTCGATGGACGGGAGATCAGGCTGACCACGGGCCGTTATGCCCCTCAAGCCGGTGGCAGCGTGCTCATTGAATGCGGTGACACCTCGGTGCTGGTTACAGCCACCAGAGCCAATGCCCGCGAAGGCATCGATTTCCTACCCCTCACCTGCGACTACGAAGAGCGGCTCTATGCCGCTGGTCGCATCCCGGGCAGTTTCTTCCGCAGGGAGGCGCGCCCACCTGAGCGGGCAATCCTCACCTGCAGATTGATCGATCGTCCAATCAGGCCCCTGTTCCCTAATTGGTTGCGGGACGACCTTCAGATCGTTGCCACCTGTTTGTCTTTGGATGAACGGGTACCACCCGATGTGTTGGCCGTAACCGGCGCTTCCCTCGCCACCTTGATCGCCAAGATTCCATTCCATGGGCCGATGGCGGCCGTGAGAGTGGGTTTGCTCGGTGATGATTTCATCCTTAATCCAAGCTTCCGTGAAATTGAGCGTTCTGAGCTTGATTTAGTGGTAGCTGGCACCCCTGATGGGGTGGTGATGGTGGAAGCAGGGGCCAGGCAACTGCCTGAGCAAGACATGATCGAGGCGATTGATTTCGGTTACGAAGCAGTTGGTGAATTGATTCGCCACCAAATCGATATCCTCGCCGCCATGGGCATTGAGCAGGTGAAGGGCGAAGAGCCGAAGGAAGATAAAACCGTTCCCAATTACTTGAGCAAGCAATGCTCCAAGGAAATTGGCAAGGTGCTTGGCCAATTCAGCCTTAGCAAAGGCGAAAGGGATGCCCAACTAGATGCCATCAAAGCGAAAGCAGCTGAAGCGGTTGCAGCGCTTGGTGATAGCGATCCTGTGAAGGCTGCCATTGGCAGCAGCAGCAAGTTGATGGCTAACAGCTTCAAGGCGCTCACCAAAACAATGATGCGGGCCCAAATCCTGGAACAGGGGAAACGGGTAGATGGCCGTGAGCTCGACCAGGTGCGGGAAATCAGTGCCGCGGTGAGTGTTTTACCAAAACGGGTGCATGGTTCTGGCCTATTCCAGCGGGGCCTCACCCAGGTGCTTTCCACCGCCACCTTGGGCACCCCTTCCGACGCCCAAGAGATGGATGATCTAAATCCAATTAACGAAAAGCACTATCTCCACCACTACAACTTCCCCCCTTATTCCACCGGTGAAACCAAGCCGATGCGCTCCCCTGGCCGCAGGGAAGTGGGCCACGGCGCCCTGGCGGAAAGGGCACTGATTCCAGTGCTGCCAAGCAAAGAATCCTTCCCCTATGTGTTGCGGGTGGTTTCTGAATGCCTCAGCTCCAATGGTTCCACTTCCATGGGTTCGGTGTGCGGCAGCACCCTGGCTTTGATGGATGCTGGTGTGCCCCTAGTGGCCCCAGTTAGTGGAGCTGCCATGGGCTTAATCAAGGAGGGGGAAGAGGTTCGCATCCTCACCGATATCCAAGGAATTGAAGATTTCCTTGGTGATATGGATTTCAAAGTTGCTGGAACCGAAAAAGGGATCACCGCCCTGCAGATGGACATGAAGATCACCGGTCTTGATGTGCCAACCATTGCCAAGGCGATCAATCAAGCGCGGCCGGCCAGGCTTCATATCCTTGCCAAAATGCTTGAAGCGATCGAGAAACCACGCGACGTTATGTCGCCCCATGCCCCACGGTTGCTCAGTTTCCGCATCGATCCCGAATTGATTGGCACGGTGATTGGTCCTGGTGGTCGCACGATTAAAGGGATCACTGAGCGCACCAACACCAAGATCGACATTGAAGACACCGGCATCGTTACCGTTGCCAGCCACGATGGTGCAGCGGCGGAGGAAGCCCAAAAGATCATCGAAGGGCTCACCCGGCGCATCAGCGAAGGCGAGGTATTCCAGGGTCACGTAACCCGGGTGATACCAATCGGTGCCTTTGTTGAGATTCTGCCTGGCAAGGAAGGCATGATCCACATCTCCCAACTATCTGAATCACGGGTTGAGAAGGTGGAAGATGTGGTGAACGTGGGTGATCAGGTAACCGTACGCGTGCGGGAAATTGATAACCGCGGCCGCATCAACTTGAGCCTGCGTGGTGTACCCCAAGATGGTTCAGATCCCGAGCCAACGGTGATCCTGCCGATCGGTGAGGTTTAGGTTTAGCTGCGTCTAAACCTGAAAACCGGGGTCGATGCTGGCCATTGCCTTTGTTGCCCGTTCACATAGGAGCGGGTGACTAATGCCATGGCTAGCAATTAAACATCCAGCCTGCAGGAAACTGCTGCTGGTGTAGGTGAGCGGCTTGCCATCGGCATGGCTAAAACCACCACCGGCAGCAAGCAATACGGCCTCCGGTGCTGCCATATCCCAATGTTTTGGCGCACTTTTAGCCGATAGCGACACGTAAATATCAGCATCACCGCGCAGGATTGCAGCCACCTTGCAGCCAACACTGCCCACCGTGAGGTTGCGGCCAATTTCTAATTGCTGCAGCAGTTGCTCTAAGCGTTGATCGCGATGGTTACGGCTTGCCACTAAAACCAATTCAGCCAATTCTTTGCGCTTACTGAATTGAACTTGTTGTTTTATGCCGGCGCGATTTTCGCACCAGGCCGAGCAATTTTCATCTAGCAATAGGCCAAACCAAAGTTCTTGCTTTTCAGGCAACAACACCACACCGAGCACTGGGCGCTGCTGATGCACTAGGGCTAAATGAACGGCATATTCACCTGTTCCTTGAATAAAATCCTTTGTGCCATCAAGGGGATCAAGGATCCAAAGCCATTCATTGGATTCAATAATTTGACTGCCTTGCTCAGCTGCTGTTTCCTCGCTTAACAGGGCCCATAGGGCAGCGGGGAAGGCACTATTTAGGCCATCAAGCAATAGCTTATTTACGGCTAGATCTGCTGCTGTAACTGGCCCCTCACCGCCCTTATCTACGCTTAATTCCATCGGCTTACGGGCATAGGCGAGCAAGATATCGGCCGCCTGCCAGCTCAAGTTTTTTAAGGCCGCTAGCAGCGGCTCTAGTTCCACACCCGCGGGTAAGGGCATCATGGGGTTACAACACAACGGCATTGTGACCGAGAGCCCCGAACCCCAAGGGGGAGTGCTCTATCTGGTGGGCACCCCCATCGGCCACCGCGGCGACCTATCGCCAAGGGCCCAAATGGTGCTGGCGGGGGTAGATCGGATCGCCTGTGAAGACACACGCCATAGCGGCCAACTGCTGCATTTTTTTGGCATCAGTAAGCCGCTGCTCAGTTTCCATGAACACAACCAAAAGCAAAGGATTCCCGCCTTGCTTGATGCATTAGGGGCAGGGGAAGCATTGGCATTGGTGAGCGATGCTGGCTTGCCTGGCATCAGCGATCCAGGTGAAGCATTGGTGGCTGCTGCAAGGGCTGCTGGCCATCGGGTGGTGTGTATCCCGGGCCCCTGCGCCGCTACTACGGCATTAGTGAGCAGTGGCTTACCAAGTGGCCGTTTTTGTTTTGAAGGTTTCTTGCCCCTAAAGGGCCGTGAACGCAAAAGTCGTTTGGAGGCAATTAGCCAAGAAAGCCGCACCACAGTGCTTTATGAAGCGCCCCATCGCTTGGTGCGCCTGCTGCAGGAATTAGTGGAACATTGCGGCCCTGAACGGCCGGTGCAGGTGGCCCGGGAATTAACTAAACGCCATGAAGAGCAGGTGGGTCCTGATTTAGCTGGTGCCCTTGCCCATTTCCTTGCTACCGCACCCCAGGGGGAATGCACCTTGGTGCTTGGTGGTGCAGCAGCAGAAGCAACCGTGTTGCCCTGGGATGAAACGCAGCTGCGCCAAGAATTAACGGCCTTAGTTGCCAGTGGCCTAACGGCATCAGAGGCAGCTAAGGAACTAGCTCAAAGCAGTGGTTTACAGCGACGCGCCCTATATGGGTTGCTACACAGGGCAAACTGAGTTCTAAAAGGAGAGATTGATGCTGCTGCGGATGCGTTTGTTTTTGAGCAGCATTGTGGGCACATTTGTGTTGCTACTGATGTTGTGCCTTGGCAGCCAAAACCTATCTGAGCGCAGTGTGGTGAACCTTGGTATTGGTAAAACGGTGCCTTTACCGCAGGGTTTTGTGGTGGGTTTAGCGATTCTTTGCGGTGTATTTAGCGGTGGCACCAGTGCTGCATTACTGGCACCCCATCAGGATGAATAAAGCCCGTTGTTAGCCCGCACTGCCAGGTATGGCATAAAGGGCACCCTCTAGAACAATGCGGCTAATGCCTTGGGCGAGGATATAGGGGGCGGTGAGATCCAAAAGGCTTGAATCAGGCACTTTGATTACCCGTTGGCTGCGTCCGCATTGGCGTTTGGCTTGGCGTGGATTAACAAAAAGGGCAATCGCCTGCAGATCTTCCTCCTGGGGTGCCACCCGGCCCAATTCACTGAATTCCTTCACTGGGGTGCCTTTTAATTCCACTTCACGATCAACTAATAAATACAAACTAGCTGGCAGTTCACTCGTTACCAAAGGCTTGCTAACGCAAGGGTTGCTGTCGCTGAGATTAGCTTCTACAGCAAGAAGCGGCAGGGTAAAGAAGTCGTTATTTTGCTCAATCTCTAGATCAATGCTCTCAGAATCTTCCTTGTGGTTAGTTGCAAAATCATCGGCATCATCCAGGGCTAAAACCGCTGGGACCTCTTCTAGTTTCAGAGTGGTTTGATTTTCTGGCTCGGGATTTATAGGTTCTGGGTTTATTTGTTCTGGGTTTATCGCCACGTTTCCCTTGGCCCGTTGCTCCTTGAGGACTGCATAGGCTTCAATGCCAAGCGCCGCTTTAACAGTGCGGCTAACGGTGTTGGTGCTGCATTCAAAGGCCTCAGCCAAGGCAGCAGAAGCTTCTCCAGCTTGGTAGCGCTGCACCAGCTCCTGCTTCTGGCTGTTGTTCAGCCGTGATGCCGCCATAGCTGAATCAACCGCAGCTCACCAATCTAGGGGGGTTGCTGGCAAGATGGGAAATTGTGATTCTCAGCAGCATTTGCTCCCTTAGCTCAGCTGGATAGAGCAGCTGCCTTCTAAGCAGCCGGTCGAGTGTTCGAATCACTCAGGGGGCGTTTCAATAAGGGCTTTGCCGGCTTCTGCACCGCAGCGGCGGCGGTTGCAGCGAGA
>Ga0310095_100079_pt1 | contig 16775 bp, 24 predicted proteins | sample LakMicSRFLOrngD5_FD_194442 | JGI IMG/M metagenome (GOLD analysis project Ga0310095, IMG submission 194442) | Enriched freshwater cyanobacterial communities from Lake Michigan, Michigan, United States - MI23.SRFL.Orng.D5 | ecosystem: Environmental > Aquatic > Freshwater > Lake | place: USA...
CCACTAAGATGGAGGTGATAACCAGAGCCCGTAAAAATGCCAAGCATGCGCTTGGCAGCATGGCGTAGTTCCTCGCTAATAGCCATCGCTTCCTCTACCTTACGGTTAACGAAGAGCAGGCCAAAAGCCTCATCATAGAGACGTACAAAAAGATCATCGTCGCCGAGATAGCTCTCACACAAATGACAAAAGTCGATCAAAACTTGATCACCAGCCTTGTGGCCCCAGCGAAGGTTGATCTGACTGAAATTGTCGAGGTCAAGCTGAAGCAAGCACAACGGTTTGCCATCGCGCCGAGCCAGGTCAAGTTCCCTAGCACCAAGCCGAAACAACAAGTCCCGGCGCGGTAAACCAGTAACTGGGCAAAGGGTAGCGCGGAAACGCCACTCAATTTCGCGCATCGCCACATGGGCAAACCCTTCAAGATGCCGTGCATGACGCTCCGTAAAGACATGGGGCTCACGGTCGAGAACACAAAGGGTCCCAAGGGGGAAATGACGGGGGGTTTGCAGCGGTGCCCCTGCATAAAATCGAATCCCTGGCTTGTCGATCACCAGGGGATTGGTACAAAAACGTTCGTCATCGTGGGTATCAGGCACAACCAAGACCTGATTTGCGGCTATGGCATGGCTGCAAAAGGCCATGGGCCTTGGGGTGCCAAGGGCGTCTAAGCCATGGCGGCAGACAAAACGTTGATCGTTTTCAGCCACAACGGTAATCAGACCCATCGGCATGCCAAGGACATCAATACAAAGCTCCAAAACTTGATTGAGATGGGGATAATCGATGCCAGAATCCAGTGCATAACGCTCCAATTCGCGCAGGCGCTGATTTTCGTTCAGCGGCAATGGATAGTCGGGATAGGCCACAGGCAACGCCTTCTTCAGGCCAAACAAGATCACTCCAGACTGATGACCAGTTCTGAAGTGATCGCTAGCTAGCCCCATACGCCGCACCGCCAAATCGGATGGGAAGCAGATGCCACGCACATGGAGTCTCAAAGCCCAAGCAATTGGCGACCCTGCTTAGGTTTCGTTCAACTCACCATGGCCTGGACATGGAAGAAAAAGGTGTGCCAGAGGGCGACGTCATCGCACCAAAAACGGTGACCCACCCCGGGCCACGGGCCCACTGGATGGGGATGAGGCAGGTTGTGGTGCCTTCAGCCGGAGCCCAACTGCCAGGCCTCCTGGCCATGCCAGCCCAACCATGCGGCCTTGTGGTCTTTGCCCATGGCAGCGGCAGTAGTCGCCATAGCTCCCGCAATCGGGCCGTAGCCAAACACCTCGTCCAGGGGGGGCTCGCGACACTCCTCTTTGACCTGCTGACCGAAGACGAAGATCGACCCAATAGGCAGATGCGTTCAAAGCGATTTGATATCGAGCTCCTCACAGCACGCCTGATTGGGGCGATCGATTGGCTCGCCACCCAAGAACCCTTAACCCATTTGCCCCTAGGCCTCTTTGGAGCTAGCACCGGTTCGGCAGCCTGTATGCGAGCGGCAGCCGCCAGGCCCCAACGCGTGCGGGCGATTGTTTCGAGGGGCGGGCGGCCCGATCTCGCTTTTGATGTACTTGCAGCTGTGCGCAGTCCAACCCTGCTGATCGTGGGATCCCACGACGTTGATGTGCTCGAGTTGAACGCTTGGGCTGCTTCCCACCTCCAAACCAGCCATGCGATTCAGGTCGTGGCAGGAGCCGGCCATCTCTTTGAAGAGCCTGGCTGCTTAGAAGAAGCTGCCAGGCTGGCGAAGGAATGGTTCCAAACCCAGCTATGAGCTGGAGCTTAAAAACCCATGGGGGCAGCCTTCAATCCCACAGACCTCATTCCTCTTCGGTGCCTGATGGGATCAACTTGATCTGCTTGCGACCCAGCTTAATTTCGAATTCATCGCCTGGATTGAGCTCCAACAAAGCTGTGTAGGCCTTACCAACAAGCAGGTTGCCATTGCCTTGAACCGTGGCCACATAGCTCAGGCTGCGGCCCGCCTTGCCTTTTCCTTTACCACCAGCATCCCCCAGACTCACACCCTTGGCTTCAAGCAGGGCTTCATAGAAAGCCGTGAAGTTCAGGCGCTCAGTGCCGTCTTTCTTGGAACTCACGTAGCCACAGCTACGGACCAGATCAGATTTGGAGATGTCTCCGGATTCCTTGACTTGAGCAAGAAGCTCAGCACCGATCAGAGCCATGGGAAGAATGATGAATTACTAGAAAAAATAGCGGATGTCTGTCATAGCGCCACCCCCATGGCACGCCATAGGATCGAGGTTCTCCTTCCCTAGCGACCGGCGGGCCATGAGCCAATACAACTCCACCCATTTCGTCGTATCCCAGCTGGAAGATGGCTGGATGCTGCAAAGCGACCACGTGACCAAAATCCAAAATGGGGATTGGATTTTGGATCGGGAAGAAATTGAGGAGCTCAGTGCCTTACTCCAATCTGTACTGACCAGAAGCTGAGTTGACTCCCATTCGGAGTCCAAACCGCTTAGACCAGAATCAACACGTAAAGCCCCCTGAAAGCCCATGCTTCGCAAAGTCCTGCCCTTGCTCGCTGGTGGCCTGGTTGGCTTGGCTCCGATTGCCTCAAGCCACCGCCCGGCGGCAGCGGAGATCATCTGCAGTACGGGGTACTACCTCTCCTTGGGTCAATGTGTCCTGGTACCAGCCCAACCTTTTGTGGTGGCTCCAGTTGTGGTGCCTGCCCCTGTGATCGTGGCACCCGTGGGTGTGGTGGGCGGAGGAGCTGTTTACCGGGGCGGGGCCTACTACGGAGCCAATGGGGTGAACGGCTATCGGGGCCGCTACGGGGGAGCAGCCGTATCTGGACCCAACGGCTCCTATGGGGTCCGTGGTCCTGGAGGGGCCACCTACGTCCACACGGAAAGCCATGGCAATTACTACCGCCGCTAACAGCAGAGCTGCTGCAACAAAGCTGTTGATCGGCTGAATCCAACCCAACCCAACTCGCCCAGGTGCACCCTTGGCAAAGCTGGTTGCTTCGGGATGGAGGACAATGAATTTTCTGATCCAGATTTCCTGGCATCTCTGGCTGAATTCATTGGCAGCCGTACTGGACCGGTCACTCTTATGTTGCTTGCGGAGATCCTGAAGGATTTGGCTGAAGAAAAATTGTCGAGTCACAGCCACGATCAACAGTTCCTCAAGCGCATCGGCATGCGGTGGTGACAAAAGCTGAACCACCGTCCTCGCGGCGTCCATCCAAAGGCGGGCTTGTCTTGGCTCGTTTTGGCCTAAGGGCCTTGCGGATCACCGCTAGCACCGTGGCTGTCGTAGCCCTGGTTCAAGAACAGTGGGTACCTGGGATCTCATTTGGAGTTGCCTGGCTATTGCTGCTCAAGGCCCCAAGCGTCTTTCGCTTCCTCAAAGACGACACGACAAGTCGGATCTAAGTTGCGGCACATTGGCAAGGATGGGGCTCGGTAAAGACAGCCCTGCGTAGAACGGGCATAGTTGCAACTCCTTTCATGGCCCAAGCCCACATGCATCCCACCGGTGGGGAGCAAACCATCGGGATGGAAGCCGCCGTACACCTGATCGCCATGGCGGCGAAGGCCCTACTCATCCTTGGTGGCGCCATTCTGATTGGGGAAGTGGTCGTCACCTCAGAGAGAAGGCTCCACGGCCAACAAAAGGGCCCCAAACAGTTGGCAGACGATGCCATCCCAGGTCGCTGAGCGCGGCCTCAAAGCTGCTACGCCACTTGGCCCCAACACACCGCTTCAGAGTGAACTGACGCGCAGCAATGGCCTTACGCGTAAAAGTAGGTTTACGCGAAAGCAGCAAGTTCAATAACATTCGACTGCAAGTCATCATCTCTTGATTGCACGAACTATTGATTGTACGAACTCTTGACTGCACAAGCTCTTGAGCGACCAGAGCTTAGGCAGCCAGATCCTAATAGGCCAAAATTTAATGCCCTCGCCCGATTTACTTTAATCCCTTACTTTGCATAATTATCAAGCCCTAGTCTTGCCTAATTCGCAAACGCAGCTGGCGCGTAACTGGCCTTGGCCTACGCCTGGGTGCTTGAAAAAACTTTTTATGAATCCTGGCTAGTTTGCTGCGGTGGCGACGCACAGGGGGATCCATTGGGGAAGCCAGCAGGATCTGACGAATGGGGCAATTTTGGCAGACCAATGCAAGCGTTTCATTGATGGAAAGGCCCCGCTCAAGAACCCCCAGATGGGCCACGCAGTAACGACTTACTGGCTGGCCAGTAGCTTGCACGGCCATTTCAGCCAGGGATGGATCATGGGTATTCATGACTATCTACCAAACTCCTGATCCAATCCTAGGAGGGTCCAAGCACAAGCCGGGGAAAAGCGGCAGAACCCTTGAGGCCTAACAAACAGGCAAAGAACATAGAAGGCAAGAATTTTAATTTCGAAACGGATCAAATAATTCCCAAAAGGGTTCGAATAATTCCAAAAAGGGATCAAATAATTCCAAAAAAGGTAGACTAATTCTTAGTCAGGATCAACGTAATGATCTCGAAACCGTCGATAACTGTCAACAAAACAATTCTGGCCCCGTCCCATGGGCTCAATGTTTCGAAGCCAAGCAGGACAACCAGCCCCACGGGGGTCAAGATTGGTGGCCAACGGAACGTCCACGGAATGTCCACTGAACGTCCATGAAACAGTCACCTGCGGGCCGCCCATCGCTCGCCTCAGCCTTGGCCTTCACCGGTCTGATCGCTCTCACATGGGCCTGCGGCACGACAACCACAGGCATCGATGAACGCTGCGCCAACCTTGCCGCCACGGGCTACACCGAGGTGAAGCAAATGCAGGAGCTGCTTCAGCTCACCAAGCAACCCAGCGCTGGCAGCCCCGCCAGCATCCGGCAGCGCACGATGGCCTTGTGCGTCAAAGAGGCCGGTTGATCCACAATGCAGCGATGGTGAGTCGACAAACCCTGTGTCTTTTGGCCTGCTGCTCCGTGGCTTGGCCATGGGTGAGCCCTGCGGCAGCCCAGCAATCCCTGCCAACCCAGCAAGCTCTCCCAGCCCAGCCGCCCCAAGGCCAGCCGCCCGTTGCCCAGCCACCCGAAGGCAACGGCATGGGAATCACCATTGACGACCTCGCCGGGCCCAATGGGCCTGGACCCGCCAGATCCAAGGGCAACCACTGGAAGGTGGAGCCGGGCTATGGCTGGTGGGGACCAGGCGATGGCTTTGATGGAGGTTTTGATGATGGTTTCCTGTACTGAACCCTGCCGTACCAACCAAGCCCTGGAATCAACCCAAGCCCTAAAACCAGTCATAATTGAAGTGCTTGGGTATCCACCATGGTTGAACAACTTTTGCGGGTCAGCTTTCAACGGCGACCATGGGCCCTCCTGGTAGCCACCAGCTGCACCTTTGGCGTAACCATCCCTGGGGCCCGGGCCCAAACCATGCAGGATGCCCTCATCAATCACTACTGCACCCAGGCCATGAATACCGACTTCGCCAAGGCGGGGAAAACACCCCCAGCAGGGATGGTGGCCTACACCTGCAATTGCGTGATTCAACAGGTAAACGCCCGGGCCACCATTGACCAGGCAAAGGCCATCTGCCAACAGCAAGCCACCGCCAAATTTCCAACCCCCTAAGGACAAGGACCTCTCCATGCCTGCTCCCACACCAAAACAACTTTTGGGCGTCTCCAGCAAATCCTTGTGCTCGGCCCTCATCGGCGCTGGCCTTGGTGCCGTTTCGGTGGCCTTCTCAGCCATTGCTCCGGCACCGGCCCAGGCCTACTGGTATGGCTACGGCTGGGGCTGGGAACATCCCCGCGGGTGCTGGGGAGGTCCCTGCTGGAACCGCCAAGTGGTGGTGGAGCCTGCGCCCATCTACATCAGTCCAACGGCCCCCATCCCGGTCGTTCAGCCAGGCCTACCGCCCATCAGCAATCCTGGTGGTGCCATCGCCGTTCGCAATGTTTGTATCGCCTCGGTCCCTATGCGCACCGGGCCCAGCATCGCCTATGCACCCATAGAAATTCTCGCCGCAGGTACCACGGTGCAAGTGATCAATTCCCTGCTCAATACAGCAGGCTATGAGTGGAGTTTGATTCAGGTTGGCGCCACCAGCGGTTACGTGCCCGCCGCTTCGATTTGCCTTTAAGGCCTCCTGAGTAGGGGCCCATCAGCAGTAAACCCGCCTTAAGCCAACCTGGGAATTTCCGCTGTCTCGGGTTGGAGGATGACGGGGCTTTCGATCGCGGGACGTTGCAACTCCCGCTCCAACATGGTGATCCGCATTTCGCGCAGACAAAATTTGCAACCGCCGGTTGTTTGCAAATGCTTTTCTGGAGTGATCGAAATCTCCTTCACCGGATGGACACGGCACTTGATCTTGACGGGAGATTTATAGCTCTTGTAAACGATGGCGGAATAGTCGTACTTATCCCCAAAACGCGAGTGGGCCCTCTCTAAAAATAGCTCCCGACCAATTGGGTTTCCCATGCTTCACCGATCCCGGCCGAGGCTAGGGGCAGAAGGTCAGGCTAGCTCGACCCAGAGGCCATTTGTTACCAAGTGCTCCTGTTCTGCTCATTCGGGCATTGGCGGCGCGGCTGCCAGCCCTTGCACATAGGCGTCCAACGAGCCCACATTGATCCAACCGGTGGCGATCAGTTTGGTGGAATCCGGGCTCACCCGGCCCCGATGCACGTGGGACATCCCGGCGGGGAAGATCGCCATCTGGCCGGCAATGGCCTCGACGTGGTGCTCTTGCCACAAAAATTCCGTGCCCGCATTCTCCACATCGTTGCAATAGAGAATCCATGCCAGCACCCGCTTGATCGGGTCTGTGGCGTCATCGGCAGTGGTCCAATCACAATGCCAGTTTTTAAATCCTTCCCCAGGTAAATAACGCTGCAGATTAAAAATCGGATTCACAAATAAGGAGCGTTCCGGACAAACCTGAAGGAAGACCCGTCGATCCGCCAAATACTGCTTGAGACAGCGCGAAACGGCGAGCATGATCGCGTCGCTCAGGCTGTGGGCCTGGGGATCACTGCGATCAAGCCACACCAGGGAGATATCGGTTGAGACCTTATCGGGATTGGTGGCAGCCATCCCACCAAAACTGGCGCCCGAACTGTGCAAGTCGGGGCGCTCCTCAAAGAAGCCCATCACCCGGGCACCCAATTCGACCAGATCCCCGTCTTGATACGTGGCGATCAGTTGCATCTCAAGCCCCTTCGCTATGCCATGGGCCAACCTAGGCAGCCAGTTCCCCACCGCCCATGGTTCCCGAGAACCCCCAACGTCCGCCCTGGCTCAACTGGGTCATTTTGCTGATCTTCCTCTGGAGCAGCTACCAGTTGGCCGGCTTCTGGATGGCGCGCCTCCACGGCAGCTAAAGCCCTGGGCGATTACCCAGCTGCCCTTAACCAGGGGGATAGCAGTTCGGCACGAAGAATTGTTCGTTCAGGGGAGGGCGCACCGCGGGCTTGGCCTTGGGGCGAGGGGGCAGCTTGATCGCCGCTGGCGTCATGTCCCGGTAGGGCACCTTGGTGAGCAGGTGGTTGATGCAATTGAGGCGGGCACGACGCTTGTCATCGGCCTCCACCGTGAACCAGGGCGCTTCCGGAATGTTGGTGTGGGCCAGCATGTCGTCTTTGGCGTGGGAAAACTCCTGCCAGCGCAGCCGTGCTTCCAAATCCATGGGGCTCAACTTCCAGCGGCGGGTGGGATCGTCAATGCGGCTCTGGAAACGGCGTTCCTGCTCCCCATCACTCACCGAAAACCAATACTTGAGCAGCACAATTCCCGAACGAACCAACATCCGCTCAAATTCAGGGCAGGAGTGCATGAACTCCTCCACCTGCTGGGGGCTACAAAAGCCCATGACCCGTTCAACCCCAGCCCGGTTGTACCAACTGCGGTCGAAGATCACGATCTCGCCGCCCGAGGGGAAATGCTCCACATAGCGCTGGAAGTACCACTGACTCTTCTGCTGATCGGAGGGGGTTGCCAGGGCCACGACCCGGCAACCCCGCGGGTTGAGCGGATCGGTGATGCGCTTGATCGTGCCGCCCTTGCCGGCCGCATCGCGCCCCTCAAAAAGAACGATCAAGCGAAAACCCGAGGCCTTCACCCAGTACTGCATTTTGACCAACTCCACCTGCAGCCTTCCGAGCTCTTGCTCGTATAGCTCGCGGGAGAGTTTGTTCACGGCGGATCACTCCCTGGGGTTATCCCAATCCTGGAGGATTCTTCCTGGGCATGAAGGCCCGCACGAAGCGGACCAAACCAGCAACAACCAGAACCAACGCCCCCACCGCTACTGCCACCAGCAGCACCACCGCCACCACTTGGAGCAAACCCAGCAGCAACAGCTGCACCCCCCGAATCACGTTGGCCAGGGCCGTGCTCAACAGCAAGAGGGTGTCGAGGCGCTGGGGTAGCTGCATCAAACCCACCACCAAACCAGCCCCGGCCGCACCGATCAGAACGCCAGCAGCCCCCTGCTTCCAGCGCAGGGGAGGCCTTTTGCGGCGAAAGACCTGGCGCTCCCCCTTCGAGCCCTTCGGCCGTTTGCCGGACGGGCGGCGGGCAGGGCGGGATTGGGACTTCATACCACCAGGGAATAGCCAGCGCTTCGCATCCAGCGCTCAAATTCCATCAACACCAGCTCATTGGGGCAATCGATCAACGAGATCGCCCCCACGGTGCAATCCCCCTTACCTCCGTGGTGCAGGGAGAGGTGGAAGGTATCGCCACTGAGGCCACACACCTCAGGATCGCTGCGCACCACCACGGCAAGGGTGGCGCCCAGGCCGGCCACCCGGATTCGCAATTCCGACCAGCTCATCGTTGCCATGGGTTCAGTTTGGGGAGTGCTCGGAGAACGTCAAGGCCGGGCCCCTGGAACCGCCCCCCCTGGCACCGGCCCACCCGGGACCTTGGGCTGGGGCAGCATCAGGGCAAAGGCGGTGGCCAGCGCCAACACCAGGGCCCCTCCCAGGGGAGCTGCCAACCGCTGGGGCAAAGGAGTGCGTTCCAGCACGTCCCGGAGCTTCAGGGGCCGAGAGACGGGAATGGCGAGGGGGAGCTGCAGGCGGGGGTCCATCCGCAACAGATCGAGCACCCGCACCAGATCCGAAAGCTCAGCGTCATCCAGGCCAATCTGCAGCGGTGGGGTATCGCTCTGGCTGCTGCGCAGCATCAGGAGGTGCCCCTCTCCAGCCTCAGCCGGGCCAATGTCCACGGGCTGGGTGGCGTCGCCAAAGCGCCGGGCCACGCCGCTGATCCGGTGGCGGGCATAGGGCATCACCACTTGCATCAAGGCCACCAAATGTTCCTTACAGCCTTCCAATTGGGGCCTGCCGGCCCAATCCAGGGTCCAGCTGGTGATGATGCCAACGGCATCGTCAGGCTGTCCTGCGGACACATCCGGCAAGCCCTCCACCTGGAGACGGCAGCTGAGTTGGTCGTAGCGAAGGGTTTGTTTCATCAAGATCCCGCATCCAGGAGGCTGGCTTTGAGCCGCTCAAAGCCCCCAGCGCCTGAGGCCAGGGCCAAGGACTGCACCAATTGCCTGCACTCCGCCACGCAGGTTTCGGGGTTGAGGTACTTCTGCACCCCGCCCCGCCGGGGGTTCATGCGCTCCTTCACCAACTCAGAGAGGCGGGATTGGAACAGGGCCCAGCGCTGCACCAGCACCTCAGGAGCTTCGGCTTGGGAAAGCAACCCCCGCAACACCGGATAGAGGCGATCCGCGAGAGCGCAAAGGATCCGAATCAGGGCATCCCCATCGGCGGCCGCCAGCTCGCCGCGCCGGGTGGTGCGACGCAGGGGGTTATGGCAACGGCTTTTCCAGAGCTCCACCCGGTTCGGGAAGCGATCGGTAAAGCCCATCTGCTCGCTCATCCACACCATGGCCTCACCCCCATTGAGATCAAGGGCTTCCACGCTGAGCAGCAACAAATCAAGGCGTTCAATCCCCCGACGCGGAAGTCGGAGGCTGATCTCCAGCGTGGGGGAATCGTGGGGCATGGCTGCGATGATGCCAGCAATAGCGCCCCAACGTCACGCCCATGGCCATTTCCGCGCGTGAGAACTTGCGTGAGCTGGACCTGCGGCAACTGGTCAGGGACGTGCCCGATTTTCCCAAGCCAGGCATCCTGTTCCGCGATCTCACACCGCTGATGCGTGATCCGGAGGGATGGCAAGAAGTGATCCGCCAGCTCACGAGCCTCTGCGAACGGGTGCAGCCGGACCTGATCGTGGGCATTGAATCCCGGGGCTTCATCGTGGGAACAGCCCTGGCCACCGCCGTTCGCCTCGGTTTTGTGCCCGTGCGCAAACCCGGCAAGTTGCCGGGCTCCGTCACGGGGGTGGATTACGCCCTGGAATACGGCACCGATCGGCTTGAGATCAGCAGTGATGCCCTCGAGGGGGGCCAAAAGGTGCTGGTGATCGACGATCTCCTGGCCACCGGTGGCACCGCGGCAGCCTGCGCCCAACTGGTTGCGGCCGCCGGCGGCGAACTCTGCGGTTTTGGCTTTGTGGCCGAACTGGCCGCCCTCAACGGCCGCCACAAACTGCCAGCCGACCAACCGATTGAATCCCTGATCATCTACAGCTGATCATCGGCAAGTCGTCCTGGCTCTCCTGCCAGGCGAGCACCGCATCGAATTGCTCCAGGCTGAGTAAGCCATACCGCCACAGCACCACGGGCAAGGGCGCCTGCTCCAGTTGGCCCTGCCTGATCCCCAGGGCAAGGGCACTGTCAGCCAGGCCCAGCCGGTGGCGTAAAAAGCCCAGCAAGGCGGGCTGGGGCGATGGCTGGGGCGCGGTGCTGATCACCACAACGTCCTCCCAAGGGGAATGCATGCTGATCAGCCGCCCAGCACCTGGCAGGGCCCATGGGTCATCGCCGCCAAACTGAAACGCCTCAGCCAGGGCAGCCGCGCCAGGGCCACCAAGCCCAATCGCCGCAGGGGCAGCAAGAGGGGGGCCCGATTGGAGAACAACCGCACCAGCAGGTCGGTGGCCGCCAGGGTGAGCAGGAGATCGGGCCAACGCCTCAGGCCATAGGCGGCGGGGAGACGCTCGGCGGCCAGGCGCCCAGCCGATGCCCGCTGGGCCAAGCGATGAAGAACAGCCACATCGCGCCAGCAGAGATTGAGCCCCTGGCCCCCCACCGGGTGGCAGCGATGGCCGCTCTCCCCGAGCAACACACAGGAACCCCGGTGTTGGCGCCTGGCCAATTGGAGCGCCACGGGGAAGGCCCGCGGTTGGTCGAGCAAGCCATCGGGCTGGAACCGGTCGGGCAGGGCTCCAGCCAGGGCATCGAGGAAGGCGGCATCAGCCAAGCTTTCGAGCTGGCGACAGCGTCCCTGGGGGGCACTCCAGACCACCTGGAATTGGCCCTCGCCGAGGGGCAACACCGCAAAGGGGCCCTCTGGACGCAGCAGTTCCCAGGCCTGGTCGTCGTCGGAACCCCGCATGGCCACCGTGGCTGTCAGACAGCTCTGGCGATAACTCCATTGCCAAAGGCCAATGCCCAGGGCCTCCCGGATGGGGGAGTGGGGACCATCGGCCGCCACCACCAGATCCGCTGGGCTTGATCCCATCGCAGGAGCCATGGATTGCCCCAGCTGGGTGGTGATGGCTGGATGGACCTGCAACCGCTCAAGCAACACAGCCATCAGGGGCCGGTGCTGGGCAATCCAGCCCAGGGCGGCACCTTGGCGCTGGGCCGCACCTTGGCGTTGGGCAAAGGGGGCGGCCAAATCGGCAAGGGCAAAGGCCACCGAGGCCCTAGCGCCGAGATCGAGCAACTCCAGACGCCGAAAGGGCACCATCAAGGGATCGCAGGCCTGCCAAAGCCCGAGCCGCTCGAGCAGCTTCCGGCTGGACTGGGTGAAGGCATAGGCCCTAGTGCGCTCCAGCAGGGCTGATGGTCCGAGGGGATCGACGATCGTCACCTGCCAGCCGGCATCGGCCAGGGCAAGGGCAGCCAGGGCACCGGTGGGGCCGGCACCCATCACCTGGGCCTGGAGTGGCTGGGGCATGAACAGACCCTGGGGACACAAAAAAGCCGCAGCAAGTCTGCTGCGGCGGAGGAAAAGCTGGATTGAAGACTGGCTTCAAGTCAGTTGGCTACAAGCCCATGGGCTCGAGCGACTTTCGATCTTCAGCCGATGCCGAGCAGGCCGCGGGTGAAGGATTCGCCACCCAGGGCGATCTCCGTGGCCAGAAGGGCAATGAAGCCGAGCATGGCCATGCGGCCATTCAGCTTTTCAGCGCGCTCATGGAAGCCCCAGCTGCTCTCCACGTCCACCACTTCCATGCGGGGTTCGGTGGCAAAAGCGTTGAGGCGGCCGCCGTCTTCGGTGGTGACGGTGGCGCCGCGGATGGTGGGAGCGGTGGATGCTGCTTGGGTCATGACCAGCTCGTAAAGGGTTGTTACTGAAACTGTAACGCAATGTTGCGGGCCTTTCAGCGCAAACGCAGAAGACACAGCTCTTCAAAGGCAGGCCGCAGCAAATAGGGGTACTCCCCGACCCACAATTTCAGCTGGGGAATCCAGGCATCACTGAGGGCCCCAACGCGGGAAAAGTCCTTGCGCTCACTCAGTACAAGCAGGCGCACCACCATGCCAGGCCTGATCTTTTCGTACTTCTTGTTGAACGGGCAACGCACCTTGCCCAGGTAGCCGTCCTCATCCTCGAGCTCCAGGGTGAGCCAGGTGCGGTGGTTCTCCACCAATTCCAGCCGGCCCTGCTTGTTGGCCTGCTCGCGGCGGCCCTCCACCACATCCGTGGTGTACACATCGCCCACCTGGCCCTCAAAGATGGCTCCGGCTGGATAGCGGCGCAGGGTGGCGTTCTTCTGGCCTGCCTCGAGGATCGGTCCCCAGAGCAGGTACAGGGCAAACACCACGCCCGTCACCAGAAAGACCGATCCAAACTGGCTGCTGAACAGCAGGGTCTGGCTAACCAGCAGGGTTACCACGGCCCCAATCACCGAAATCAGCACCCGGCGCAACACCGCTTCAGGGTTGCCGGTGCAGGCATTGAACTGGGGGCCCGTGGCCACCGCTGGAATCAGCCTGGGCAGCTCGCCCGGGCGCAGGGGGATCAGCATGGGGAGAGGGTCCTCAAATCAGGCGTTCGAGGCCGTAGACAAGCCCCCCCAAGCTGCGCACCTTTCGCACGGTGAGCAAGACCCCGGGCATGTAGGCCGAGCGGTCGATGGTGTCGTGGCGCAGGGTGTAGGTCTCGCCCGGAGCCCCAAACAACACCTCCTGGTGGGCCACCAGGCCTGGAAGACGAATCGAATGGAGCCGCAGGCCACTCTCCCGTTGGCCGCCACGGCAACCCTGGAGGGTTTCATGCTCCTCCACCTGCACCGGGTTGAAGCTCTTGCCCAGGTCCTCCATCAACTCGGCCGTTTTGATGCAGGTGCCGCTTGGGGCGTCGGCCTTGCGGTTGTGGTGCAGCTCGGTGAGCTCGGCGTAGTCATAAAAACGGGCAGCGGCGGCTGCGGCCTGCTGCAGCAGCACCATGCCCACGGAAAAGTTGGGGATAACGGCCCCCCCCACGCTGGCCTTATCGGCAAAGACCGCCAAATCCTGCAGCTGCTGGGGGCTGAGGCCGGTGGTGCCAACCACGGGGTGGACCCCATAGGCGATGGCGGCCCGGGTGTGCTCGTAAACCACCTTGGGATGGGTGAAATCCACCAACACCGCAGCGCCGCCCTCGCGGGCGGCCTGGCTGGCGGCACAGAGGCAGCCTTCGAAATCAGCGGTGATGGCCACATCCAAGGCGCCCAAGCCCAGCTCCAGGCCCACGTCGGCCCCTTCGCTGCCTGGGGTGGTGTCCACCGCTCCCACCAGCTCACAATCGGCAGCCCCAACCACGGCCTTCACCACCTCAGCCCCCATGCGGCCCAGGGCACCAGCCACCACAACCGGGATTGGCGCCGGAACTGGAGTTGTCATTGCGGATCAACCATTGCTGCAGAGCCTATGGGCCAAGCCCGCGTCAGGGCTTAAAGCTTCGTAAGCTTGCTCCAATTGCCCAGTTAGCGCCGATGTTCACGCAGGTCCGCTCCGCCAACCGCCGAGTCAGCCCCGCAGACGTGAACGGTCGCGCCGTGATGAAGGCGGTTTATTTGGTGCTTGAGCCCCAGTACCAAAACTCCCTCACCCAGGCCGCCACCTCGCTCAACGACCAGAACGGCCCCCTGGCGATCGAACTGAGCGGCTACCTGATTGAGGAACTCCGGGATCCCCAGAACTACGCCGACTTCTGCGCCGATGTGGCCGAAGCCGATGTGTTCATCGCTTCCTTGATTTTCATTGAAGATCTGGCCCAAAAGGTGGTGGAGGCCGTTGCCCCCCACCGCGACCGGCTCAAGGCCGTCGTGGTGTTCCCCTCCATGCCGGAGGTGATGCGCCTCAACAAACTCGGCACCTTCTCGATGGCCCAGTTGGGCCAGAGCAAGAGTGCCATTGCCAGCTTCATGAAGAAGCGCAAGGAGGCCGGTGGTGCTGGCTTCCAGGACGCCATGCTCAAACTGCTCAACACCCTGCCCACGGTGTTGAAGTATTTGCCGGTGGAGAAGGCCCAGGATGCCCGCTCCTTCATGCTCAGCTTCCAGTATTGGCTGGGCGGCACCCCGGACAACCTCCGGAATTTCCTGCTGATGCTCGCGGACAAATACGTCTTCCCCGAAGGTGAAGACGGCCGTCCCGAGCTCGCCATTGCCGATCCGGTGGTCTTTTCAGACCTCGGCATCTGGCACCCCATGGCCCCGGGGATGTTCGAAGACCTCAAGGAATACCTCAACTGGACCGCGAGCCGCACAGAGCTCTCCAATGGGGCACGCAAGGGTCCGGTGATCGGCCTGGTGCTCCAGCGCAGCCACATCGTCACCGGCGATGAAGCCCACTACGTGGCGGTGATTCAAGAGCTCGAGTACCGGGGGGCCACCGTGATTCCCGTCTTCTGCGGCGGCCTCGACTTCACCAAGCCGGTGAATGCCTTCTTCAAGGACCCACTCAACCCCGACCAACCCATCGTTGATGCGGTGGTGAGCCTCACGGGCTTTGCCCTGGTCGGAGGTCCCGCCCGCCAGGACCATCCCAAGGCCATCGAGGTGCTCAAGAGCCTCAATCGCCCCTACATGGTGGCCCTGCCCCTGGTGTTTCAAACCACCCAGGAATGGGAGGAGAGCGATCTGGGCCTCCACCCCGTGCAGGTCGCCCTGCAGATCGCCATCCCCGAGCTGGATGGCGCCATTGAACCAATCGTGCTCTCCGGCCGGGACGACGCCACCGGCAAGGCCCACACCCTCCAAGACCGGGTGGATGCGATCGCCGAACGGGCGATTCGCTGGGCCTCCTTGCGCACCAAGCCCCGGGCCGAGAAAAAGCTGGCCATCACCGTGTTCAGCTTCCCCCCCGACAAGGGCAACGTGGGCACCGCGGCCTACCTCGATGTCTTCGGCTCGATCTACCGGGTGCTCGAAGAAATGAAGGCCAAGGGCTACGCCATCGACGCCATGCCCCGCACGCCGAAGGCCTTGATGGAAGCCGTCCTGAGCGATCCGGAAGCCCTCGCCGGCGCCCCGGAGCTCGCCATTGCCCACCGCATGAGCGTGGAGGAGTACGAGCGGCTCACCCCCTATTCCGAACGGCTCGAAGAGAACTGGGGCAAACCCCCGGGCAACCTCAACTCCGACGGCACCAACCTGCTGATCTACGGCCGCCACTTCGGCAATGTGTTTGTGGGGGTGCAACCCACCTTTGGCTACGAAGGCGACCCCATGCGGTTGCTCTACTCCCGCAGTGCCAGCCCCCACCACGGGTTTGCCGCTTACTACACCTACCTGGAGAAGGTGTGGCGAGCCGATGCAGTCCTGCACTTCGGCACCCACGGCTCCCTGGAGTTCATGCCCGGCAAACAGATGGGCATGAGTGAAACCTGCTACCCCGATTCCCTGATCGGCGGCCTGCCCAACCTCTACTACTACGCAGCCAATAACCCCTCCGAGGCCACGATCGCCAAACGGCGCGGTTACGCCTCCACGATTTCCTATCTCACCCCACCAGCGGAAAATGCTGGCCTCTACAAGGGTCTGAAAGAACTCGGCGAACTGGTGGGTTCGTACCAGCAGCTGCGCGAAAGTTCCCGGGGGGTGCAGATCGTCAATGCCCTCGTCGAAACGGCACGTCAATGCAACCTCGACAAGGACGTCAACCTGCCCAATCTGGATTCCTCTGAGCTCGACCTCGAGGCCCGGGATGCGGTTGTGGGCGCGGTCTATCGCCAACTGATGGAGATCGAAAGCCGGCTGCTGCCCTGCGGCCTCCACACCATCGGCAAGCCCCCCACCGCCGAGGAAGCGATCGCCACCCTGGTCAACATCGCAGCCCTGGAGCGCGAAGAGGATGGACTCCGCTCCCTGCCAGCCCTGCTGGCAGAAAGCCTGGGCCGCACCATCGACGACGTCTACAAGGGCAATGACGACGGCGTCCTCGTCGATGTGGAGCTGAACCGCACGATCACCGAGGTCTGCCGCGCTGCCGTTGGCGCCATGGTGAAATCTGTGACCGGCGCCGATGGCCGCGTCGACCTGCGGGGCCAGTTCGGCTGGTTCTTCAACCTCCTGGAGCGCTTTGGCTTCAAACTACCCAGCCCTTGGCTGGGCGCTTGCAACGCTGCCGGCTTCCCCGGGGTTGACCAGGCCGAACTCGACAAGCTGTTTGGCTACCTGCGCTTCTGCCTGGAGCAGATCTGCGC
>Ga0310095_100103_pt1 | contig 14370 bp, 10 predicted proteins | sample LakMicSRFLOrngD5_FD_194442 | JGI IMG/M metagenome (GOLD analysis project Ga0310095, IMG submission 194442) | Enriched freshwater cyanobacterial communities from Lake Michigan, Michigan, United States - MI23.SRFL.Orng.D5 | ecosystem: Environmental > Aquatic > Freshwater > Lake | place: USA...
GTCCCCACCGGCTCCCGACCCCGAACCGGCGACGAAGCCTGAGCCCATACCGGCCATGCCGGCCAGCGAGCCAGCTGCTACGGCCCCAGCCACGGCCGGCGACACCCCCACGCCGGAGCCAGCGGAACCCACCAGCCAAGCCGCAGAAGCACCACCGAGCACCGCGGTGATCCCGGCTGAACCACCGGCACCCCCCGAACCGGCAACGCCCATCGAGCCGGCCCCAGAACCAGCTCCTGAACCGGAGCCTGAAGCCGTCACGCCCGCCGCACCAGCAGCAGCACCAGCAACGGCAACGGCAGGGGAGCCCGCCATGAGCCCCCCACCCCTGGCCATCCCCAGCGCTCCTGAGCGGATCGCGCCGGCCACGAGCCTGGTTGGCTCGGCACGGGATCAGGTGCGGGCCGATGGGTCCCTGCTGCAGCCCAAATCCCGCGGCCCCCTGGCCGGCCTGCGGGAGAAGCTGGGCGGATGAACGAACAGCTGATCTGGGGGTTTGGCCTCAGCCCCCAGGCCGACCCCCTGCTGCAGCGCCTGCTCAGCGCCGGCCTGATTGAACGGGTGGCCCTGCCGCCCGATGGCCAAGCCTGGCGCGCCCACGAACTCCCCTTTTTTCTGGAGCAGACCTGGCCCCACTGCCAGGCCCTGGTGGCCGTGGGGGCCTGCGGCGCCATCACCCGTCTGGTGGCGCCCTGGCTGCAGAGCAAACAGAGCGATCCGGCCGTGGTGGTGCTCGATCCCGGCGGCCGCTTTGCGATCCCCTTGCTGGGGGGGCACGGCGCCGGTGGGGAGGCCCTGGCCCAGCGCATTGCCGCCCAACTGGGGGGCCAGGCGGTGCTCACCGGCGCCAGCGCCACAGCCGGCCAACTCGCCCTCGATTGCTTCGGCCAGCGCTGGGGCTGGCGGCGCGGCGCTGGCGACTGGGATGCCTTGATGAAACAGGCCCAGCGCCAACAACCGGTGGCGCTGCAGCATGAACAGGGCAATCCCCGCTGGCGCCAACTGCAGGGGCTGAACGGATGTACGCCCCCCGGTGACGAGCCGGGCAGCGCCCCTGGGGGCGAAGCGCTGGTGGTGAGCCTCTATCGCGGCGCCGGCTGCCGCTGGCATCCCCCGGCCCTGTGGCTGGGCATCGGCTGCGAACGGGGCACCAGCCTCAGCCTGCTGGAACGGCTGCTGGACGACACCCTGGCGGAGCACGGGCTGGCCCCGGAGGCGGTGGCCGGCCTGGCCAGCGCCGACCGCAAGGCCGATGAGCCGGCGCTGCTGGAGCTGGCGGAGCGCCGCGACCTGCCGCTGCGCTGCTTCACCAGCCCCGAACTGGCGGCGGTGGTGGTGCCGAATCCCTCGGCAACCGTGCTAACGGAACTGGGCACCGCCAGCGTGGCGGAGGCGGCAGCCCTGCTGGCCGCCGGGCCCCACGGCCGGCTGCTGCAGCCCAAACGGATCGAGCGGGCCCAGGGGAACGAACAGGGGGCCGCCACCCTGGCCATCGCCCAGGCCCAGCAGCAATGGGCTCCACAACGGGGGCAGCTGCACCTGATCGGCAGTGGCCCTGGCAGCCTCGAGCTGCTCACCCCCGATGCCCGCGCTGCCCTAGCCGAGAGCTGCGTGTGGGTGGGCTACGGCCTGTATCTGGATCTGCTGGAGCCGCTGCGGCGGCCGGATCAACTGCGCAGCGATGGCACCCTGACCGAGGAGCGACAGCGCTGCCGCGAAGCCCTGGAGCTGGCCTGCCAGGGGCTCACGGTGGCGTTGGTGTCGTCGGGCGACAGCGGCATCTATGGCATGGCCGGCCTGGCCCTGGAGCAATGGATGGCTCTGGCGGAGGGGGATCGCCCCCGCTTCAGCGTGCATCCGGGCATCTCAGCGCTGCAGCTGGCGGCCGCCCGGGCCGGCGCGCCGCTGATGCACGACTTCTGCACCATCAGCCTCAGCGATCGGCTCACCCCCTGGGAGGTCATCGAACAGCGGCTGCGGGCCGCCGCGGCCGGTGATTTCGTGGTGGCGCTTTACAACCCCCGCTCGCGGGGGCGCGACTGGCAACTGGCCCGGGCCCAGGAGCTGTTGCTGGCAGGCCGGCCGGCGAGCACCCCGGTGGTGTTGGCACGCCAACTGGGGCGGCAGGAGGAAGCGGTGAGCCTGCACAGCCTCGGCACGCTGCCCGTCGACCAGGTGGACATGCTCACCCTGGTGCTGGTAGGCAACAGCACCAGCCGGGTGGACGGCGGACGGATGGTCACCCCAAGGGGGTATCCCGGGGCTGAACTGAGCTGAGTCAGCTGAAAGTCGGGATGACAGGATTCGAACCTGCGGCCCCTTCGTCCCGAACGAAGTGCGCTACCAAGCTGCGCTACATCCCGATGGGCGGAGTGTAGGCGATGGGGGTTCAGGCGCCTTCCTAGAGTTGACATCCCACGGATGCCCCCGGGCCGATCCCCCTTGCTGAAACCCGACTGGCTGCGCGTGAAGGCTCCCCAGCGGGAACGGATCGGCGAGGTGGCCGACCTGCTGCTCGACCTCAAGCTCAACACGGTCTGCCAGGAGGCCAGCTGCCCCAACATCGGCGAGTGCTTCGCCGGCGGCACCGCCACGTTTTTGATCATGGGGCCGGGTTGTACCCGCGCCTGCCCCTACTGCGACATCGACTTCGACAAGAGCGTGCGCGCGCTCGACCCCACGGAACCGCAACGGCTTGGCGAGGCGGTGGCACGGCTGGGGCTGCGCCACGTGGTGATCACCTCGGTGAACCGCGACGACCTCGACGACGGCGGCGCCAGCCAGTTTGTGGCCTGCATCGAGCAGGTGCGCCAACGCTCGCCACTCACCACGATCGAGCTGCTGATCCCGGATTTCTGCGGCAACTGGGAGGCCCTGGCGGCAGTGATGGACGGGGCACCGGATGTGCTCAACCACAACATCGAAACCGTGCCGAGGCTCTACCGCAAAGCCCGGCCCCAGGGGATCTACGAACGCTCCCTGGAGCTGCTGCGGCGGGTTCGGCAGGGCTGGCCGCGGGTGTACAGCAAGTCGGGCTTGATGGTGGGGCTCGGGGAAACTGATGCCGAGGTGTTGTCGGTGTTGGCCGACCTACAGCAACACCAGGTCGACATCGTGACCATCGGCCAGTACCTCTCGCCTGGGCCGAAACATCTGCCGGTGGATCGCTTCGTGACGCCCGAGCAATTTGAGCGGTTCCGCAGCCACGGCGAAGCGGAGCTGGGCTTTCTGCAAGTGGTCAGCACCCCGCTCACCCGCAGCAGCTACCACGCCGGAGAGGTGCAGCGGCTGATGGCGCAGCACCCGCGTTAAGGGGCCAGCAGAAACTCCGCTTCCAGAGCCTGGGCTTCGGGGACATCCCCGAGGACCTCAAGGCGGCTGTTCACCAGGCTCACCGGCGCATCGAGCCGGGCGCAATGGTGCAGGAAAGCCACGGCCATCTGCCGGGCCATCAGCTGTTGCATCTGCTGGGCGAATTCGGGAGGCATGCGCTGGGTTGCGACTGCCGGAACCCTATGGAGACCCTGCTACACGGCCACGGGGGCCGACCGAACCCGGTGGTGGGGCGAACCGTCCCGGCAGGGGGAGCCCCGAACCGGAACGGCGGCAAACCGACCCACCGCTGGATCAGGCTGCGTCAGACAGCCACGGCCTGGCGCTCAGCCAGGCCCACGGTGGCCTTCTCGCTGGGGGGCACCAGCACCCGGAAGCGGCTCTTCCAGCTGTCCCAGTCGGCCAGGATCGTCGCAGCCTTGGCACTGCCAGTGGTCTGCTGATGGCTCAGCAGCAGGGGCTTGAGCAGGGCTTCCTGCTCGGGGGTGGTGAGCTCGCAGAGGGCCACGATCTCGGGATTCACCCGCTCCGCTAAACGACCGTCGTCATCCAGCAGGAAGGCCACGCCACCGGTCATGCCGGCGGCCAGGTTGCGGCCGGTGCTGCCCAGCACCACCACCACACCGCCGGTCATGTACTCACAGCAGTGGTCGCCGGCACCTTCCACCACCGTGCGGGCGCCGCTGTTGCGCACGGCGAAGCGCTCACCGGCGCGGCCCAGGGCAAACAGCTCACCCCCGGTGGCCCCATAGAGGCAGGTGTTGCCCAGGATCACCTGGCTGCCGGGATCGTGGACACCGGCCGGAGGCACCACGGTGATGCGGCCCCCATTAAGGCCCTTGCCGACGTAATCATTGGCCTCGCCCACCAGGCGCACGTTCATGCCCTGGAGCACAAAGGCCCCGAAGCTCTGGCCAGCGGCGCCCTCGAAGGTGAGGTCGAGCTGACCGTTGAAACCGGTGTTGCCATGGCGCGCCGCAATCTCACCGGCCAGGCGTGCTCCGACGCTGCGGTCGGTGTTCACGATCGCCAGGGTGCGGGCCACACGGCCATGGCGATCGAGGGCCGCCATCAGCTCGGCATCGGCCAGCAGCTGGTCCTCCAGGATCACGCCGTTGCCATGGGCAGCGGTGTCATGCCGCAGCCAGACGCGGTCAGCCGCCGCCGGAATCGGATCCAGCAGACAGGAAAGGTCGAGGGCCTGGGTTTTGGCCAGCTGCACCGAACGGGCTTTCAGCAGCTCGGTGCGGCCGATGAGGTCTTCGAGCCGGGCCACGCCGAGCACGCTCAGCAACTGGCGCACCTCCTCGGCCACGAACAGGAAGAAGTTCACCACGTGCTCCGGCAGGCCGGTGAAGCGCTTGCGCAGGGCCTCCTTCTGGGTGGCCACCCCCACCGGGCAGTTATTGGTGTGGCAAACCCGGGCCATGATGCAGCCCTCGGCGATCATCGCGATCGAGCCGAAGCCATATTCCTCGGCGCCCAGCAGGGCGGCGATGAGCACGTCCCAGCCGGTCTTGAGGCCGCCGTCGGCGCGGAGCAGCACCCGCTCCCGCAGGCCGTTCTCGAGCAGGGCACGGTGCACCTCGGTGAGCCCCAGCTCCCAGGGGCTGCCGGCGTGTTTGATCGAACTGAGCGGTGAAGCCCCCGTGCCGCCGTCATGGCCGGAGATCTGAATCACATCGGCGTTGGCCTTGGCCACGCCGGCGGCAATGGTGCCGATGCCGATCTCTGCCACCAGCTTCACGCTCACCTTGGCGGCGGGGTGCACCTGGTGCAGGTCGTGGATCAGCTGCGCCAGATCCTCAATGGAATAAATGTCGTGGTGGGGAGGCGGTGAGATCAACGCCACCCCCGGCTTGCTGTTGCGCAGCCAGGCGATGTAGGGATCCACCTTGGGGCCGGGCAGCTGACCGCCCTCACCGGGCTTGGCACCCTGGGCCACCTTGATCTCCAGCTGCCGACCACTGCGCAGGTATTCGGGGGTCACACCGAAACGGCCGGAAGCGATCTGTTTGATCGCCGAACAAGCCGTATCGCCGTTGCGCAGGCCCTGGAGGCTGGGGAGGGTGGCGGAACGGCCCTCCCCGTCCACATCGTCGAGCACCTTGAAGCGGGCCGGATCCTCGCCGCCTTCACCGCTGTTGCTCTTGCCGCCGATGCGGTTCATGGCGATGGCCAGCACCTCATGGGCCTCCCGCGAGAGGGCACCGAGGCTCATGCCGCCCGTGCAGAAACGGCTGCAGATGCTCTCCACGCTCTCCACCTGATCCAGGGGGAGGGGCGTCGGGGCTGGCTTGAGCTCCAGCAGGTCGCGCAGAGCCGTGACGGGCCGGTTCTCCAGCAGGGTTTTGTAGGTGGAGAAGTGGTCGTAGCCAGGGCCCGCCTCCACGGCGGCGTGCAGGGCCTTGGCCATCTCCGGGCTGTTGAGGTGGTACTCACCGCCCGTGCGGTACTGCACAAAGCCCATGAACTCGAGCTTGCTGCGGTTGAGCTCGGGGAAGGCCTTGGTGTGGAAGCTGAGGGTTTCGCTGGCCAGCTCCCGCAGGCTGAGGCCGGCCACGCGGCTGGTGGTGCCCTTGAAGGCCAGCTCGATCAGATCGGCACCGATGCCGATGGCTTCAAAGATCTGGGCGCCGTGATAGCTGGCGAGCAACGAGATGCCGATCTTGGAGAGGATCTTGCGCAGGCCGTCCTCGAGGGCCTTGCGAACGTTGGCCTGCACCAGGTCGGGGGTGAGGGCCGGCAGCTTGCCGCGCTCGATGTTGGTTTGCACCTTGGGCTGGGCCAGCCAATGGCGGGCCGTCTCCCAGGTGAGCCAGGGGCAGACGGCGCTGGCGCCGTAGCCGATCAGGCAGGCCAGGTGATGGGTGCTCCAGCACTGGGCCGTATCCACCACGAGGGAGGTCTGCAGCCGCAGGCCGAGGTTGAGCAGGTGATGGTGCACCGCCCCCACCGCCAGCAGGGGCGGGATGTAGGTGGTGGTGGCGTTGATGCCGCAGGGCTGCCCCTGGCCATCGGTGCGGTCGGAGAGCACCAGGATCTGGCTGCCGGCCCGCACCGCCGCTTCGGCGGCGGAGCTCAGAGCCACCAGGGCCGACTCCAGACCACCGGGGCCAGCGGTGATCGGCATCAGGGTGGACAGGGTGCTGCAGGGCAGGCCCTGCTGGGCCACGGCCGCCAGCTCCGCCTCATTCAGGATCGGGCTGCTGAGGTGCAACACGGCGGCGGCGGCGGCCTGCGGGCGCAGCGGTGAGCGGCGCTGGCCCAGGTGCATCTCCAGGCTCATCACCAGCTTTTCCCGCAGCGGATCGATCGGCGGGTTGGTGACTTGGGCGAAGCGCTGCTTGAAGTAGTCGTAGAGCAGGTGGGGCTTGTCGGAGAGCACCGCCAGGGGGATGTCATCGCCCATGCAGTAGGTGGGCTCCTTGGCGGCACCGGCCATGTCCTCGATCACCAGATCGAAGTCCTCGGCGGTGAAACCGAAAGCCGTCTGCAGCTGCAGCAGCTCCAGATCCCCCAGCTGCCGCTGCTGGCCCCAGGGCTGGGCCCCGAGGCTGCGGCGGTGCTCCGCCAGCCACTGGCCGTAGGGATGCCGGGCGGCCACCTCCTGCTTCACCTCCCAGTTGCGCAACAGGCGGCCCTGCTCCAAGTCGACCGCCAGCATCTGGCCGGGGCCAAGGCGCCCCTTCTCCACAATGCGGCTCTCCTCGAGCTCCACCACACCGGTTTCCGAGCCCATCACCACCACGCCATCGCTGGTGATGCAGTAGCGGGCCGGGCGCAGGCCGTTGCGATCGAGGGTGGCCCCCACGCTGCGGCCATCGGCGAACACCAGCAGGGCCGGGCCATCCCAGGGCTCCTGGGTGCAGGCCGAATACTCATAAAAGGCCTGAATCGCCGGCTTGTCCGCCAGCTCGGGCTGGTCGCGGAAGGCCTCCGGCACCAACGTCAGCAGGCTTTCGGTGATCGGCCGGCCGCTGCGCACCAACAGTTCCAGGGTGGCGTCGAGGTTGGCCGAATCGCTGAAGGCCGGGTTCACCACCGGCTTGAGATCGGCGGCGGCCTCACCCCACACCGCATCCAGCTCGGATTCGGCGGCCCGGGCCCAGTTGAGGTTGCCCAGCAGGGTGTTGATCTCACCGTTGTGCCCGAGCAAGCGCATCGGCTGGGCCAGGGGCCAACGGGGCAGGGTGTTGGTACTGAAACGGCGGTGATACACCGCAAAGCTCACGGCAAAGCGCTGGTCGCGTAGGTCGCCGTAGAAGGCGGACAGCACCTCCGAACGCACCATGCCCTTGTAAACAACGGTGCGGCCACTGAGCGAGGCGAAGTAGAGGTCGCCAGGGCCGGCGCCCCACACCTCGCGGGCCCGGTCGCCGCAGCGGCGGCGCAGCCGGAACAGCAGCGCCTCCAGGGCATCACCACTGCAGTCGGCCGCCAACAGCCACTGCTCAATCACCGGTGCCGTGCCCCGGGCCAGGGGGCCCAGCACGGAGGGTTCCACCGGAACCTCACGCCAGCCCAGGCTGCGCAGGCCCAGCCGTTCGGCCTCCTGGTCGCAGAAGCCGCGGGCCTGCTCCCGGCGCTGGGCATCCGCGGGCAGAAACGCCATGCCGAGGCCGCGGGTGGCGCCTGCGTGGGCCGCCGCCGCGGGCCACACCGCCTCGAGGAAGCTCCAGGGGATGCCGCACAGCACCCCGGCTCCATCGCCGGAATCGCCATCACCGCCGCAGCCACCCCGATGCTCCATGCAGTCGAGGCCGCGCAGGGCCTGCTGCAGCAACCAATGGCTGGCCTCACCCTTGAGGCTGGCCAGAAAACCCACGCCACAGGCATCCTTCTCGCCGGCCACCGCCATGGGGGCCGGGGTGTCGCGATGGGGCCATTCAGGGCGAGAGAACAGCGACATAACCCGGCGACAACCAGAAAGGAGTACGAAGCCCAGCGCGATAACGAAGCGTCCCTCTGGCCTGGCGATGCCGCGGGCACAGCAGCTGGCTCAGCTGCTGGCCGCAGGCAGGGTGCACAGGGTGGTGGCCGATCTCGCCCGGCCGCGAGGCCGCGCTGGCAAACGATGATCCTAAAAGCAGGCCCTGCCGTTCCGTTCTGGTCAACGCCGCTACCGTGGCCCCACCTGCGGCGGCGGATCCATGGCACCCCTGCCGGCGCTGGTGGCGCTGCTGCCCGGGATCCCGCTTACGCCGCCTCCGGTCCTGGAGACGGCACCTCTGCCCTCCCAGCGCCAACCCCCCGGCCCTCCGGCAGCACTCAGCCGCGGCCAGGGGGACTGGCTGGAGATCAATGGCTGGCGTCAACGGGCCCGTTGGCGGATTGAGCAGGGCGAGCTGTGGCTGCCGCTGGAGGTGCTGGACGGACAACTCGGCGTCAGCCGCAGCCCGGCGGGGGCCGATGGCCTGGAGCTGGAGTGGTTCGGGGTACGGGTGCTGGTGCCGTCCGCCCAGCAGCGCAGCCTCGACGATGAGGTGACGGTGCCCACCGCCGCTCTCCTGCGGGCCCTTGGGGTGACCATCAGCCACCGCCAGGGCACCCTGCAGCTGCAGCTGCCCCCGGCCGAGCTGCTCTCGATCCGAAGCCGCGACCAGGGCCTGGGGCTACGGCGCGTGGTGCTCGACCTGGCGGCACCGGCCCTGGTGCGGAGCGGCGATGGCCGCCTGCAGTTGGCCATCCGCAGCAGCCCGGAGCAGCAGCGGCAGCTGCAGACGCTCGGGCTCGAGCCCAGCGACACCCAGGGCTGGCTCAGCCTGCGGGCAGGTGAAGCCCGACGCCTAAGCCTGGCCTCCCCCTGGCGGCTGGTGCTTGATCTGCCGCTGGGGGAGCCCCCCAATGCGGCGCAGCCGCCACGCCCGCAAAGGGATCCACGCCTGCAGGCCCTGCAGGCGCAGGGCCTGCAGCTGCAGCGCCAGATCCTGCGCAGCGGCGACCAGCAACTGCTGGTGAACAGCGTGCAACTCGATCCGCGCCAGGTGCCGCTGGAGCTGCGCACCCTCAACCGCACCTCCGGCATGCAGGGGCTGAGCAGCCTGAACCAACTGGCCCGGCAAGGGCAGGCCCTGATCGCCATCAATGGCGGTTACTTCAACCGCGTCAATCGCCTGCCGCTGGGGGCGATGCGGGAGCAGGGGCGCTGGCTCTCGGGGCCGATCCTCAACCGTGGTGCCATCGGCTGGAGCGCCGGCGAACTGCCCCAGTTCGATCGCCTGAGCCTGGAGGAGAGCGTGGAGGACAGCCAGCAACAACGCTGGCCGATCGCCAGCGTCAACAGTGGCTATGTGCAGAAGGGGCTGGCCCGCTACACCGCCGACTGGGGGCCGCGCTACCAGGCGATCACCGGCACCGAAATGGGAGTGGTGGTGCGGGGCGGCAGCGTGCAGCAGCGCTACGAGCTCGGGGAGCTCAACAACGGCGTCCCCCTGGCGGACGGCGATCTGCTGATCGTGGCGCGAGGGGGGGGCAACGTGCCCTGGCAGCCCGGCGATCGCCTCAGCCTGCGCAGCCGCTCCAGCAGCCCCCTGGGGCTCAAACCGCATGTGATGGGCGGCGGGCCGTTGCTGCTGCAGGGCGGCCGCGTGGTGCTCAATGGCCCAGCGGAGGGCTTCACTCCGGGGTTCCTGCAGCAGGGGGCCCCACGCACGGTGGTGGGCAGCGATGGCCGGCAGCTGTGGCTGATCACCCTGCAGGGGGTGAACGGGCCCGGTCCCACGCTTTGGGAAACCGCGCAGCTGCTGCGGCAGCAGGGGTTGGTGGATGCCCTCAACCTGGATGGCGGCAGCTCCACTGGACTGGTGGTCTCGAACGTGCAAACGGTGATGGGCCGCGGTGTAGCGGCGGCGGTGCACAACGGCCTGGGGCTGGTGCCACGCCAACCGGGGCCCTGACAAACTGAGCCGCGCGACCCCTTCCCCGCGATGCCCAAGGGCCATGGCCTGCAACTGACGGCCGCCGCCGCCGCCGAGCTAGGGCGCCAAGCGGCCGTGGCGGGCACCCCCGGGATGATGCACCTCGACCTGGTGGACGGCCAATGCGAGCGCTGGGTGATCCGCATCCGCCCTGGGCGGTTGGCGGGGGAACCGGTGGCCCGCGCCGACGGCATCACCCTGTTCGCCCCCGCTGACCAGAGCGCGCGGCTCACGGCCCTGGAGCTGGATTACCGCGGCGATCTCAGCGGTGGTGGATTCCTGATCCGCAGCCACCAGCCCCTGCGCATCTGCGCCTGCGGCGCCTCGTTCAGCCCCACCCCGGAGCCAGTGGCCGAAGGGGTGCCGGCGACAAAGTAATGTGGCGGATTGTCGAAAACGGTCGGTCCGCCGACCCGCATTGGCCCTGGGCCATGCTCCGACGCCTCTCGAAACCCATCGGCCCTCGATGCCCACGATTCAGCAGCTGATCCGCAGCGAGCGGCAGCGCCTTACCCGCAAAACCAAGTCGCCCGCCCTGCGCGCCTGCCCTGAGCGCCGTGGTGTCTGCACCCGCGTGTACACCTCCACCCCCAAGAAGCCGAACTCGGCTCTGCGGAAGGTGGCCCGTGTGCGCCTGACCTCCGGTTTCGAAGTCACGGCCTACATCCCCGGCATCGGCCACAACCTTCAGGAACACTCCGTGGTGATGATCCGCGGCGGTCGTGTGAAGGATCTGCCCGGTGTTCGCTATCACATCATCCGCGGCACGCTCGATACCGCCGGTGTGAAGGATCGCCGTCAGTCGCGCTCCAAGTACGGCGCCAAGACCCCGAAAGGTTGATCCGCTGATCCACCCCCTCTCTTCCTGACACCCGAATTCCAGGTCTATGTCCCGCCGCAACGCCGCTGAGAAGCGCCCGGTTCTGCCGGATCCCCAGTTCAACAGCCGCCTGGCCTCGATGATCGTGGCCCGGCTGATGAAGCACGGCAAGAAGTCCACGGCCCAGCGGATCCTGTCGGATGCCTTCTCGCTGATCGGTGACCGCACCGGCGCAGACCCCCTGGAGGTGTTCGAAACCGCCGTCAAGAACGCCACCCCTTTGGTAGAAGTGCGCGCCCGTCGCGTCGGTGGTGCCACCTATCAGGTGCCGATGGAAGTGCGCCAAGAGCGCGGTACCGCTATGGCCCTGCGCTGGCTGGTCAACTTCTCGCGCGCCCGCAACGGCCGCAGCATGGCCCAGAAGCTGGCCGGCGAACTGATGGATGCGGCCAACGAGGCCGGCAGCGCCGTTCGCAAGCGGGAAGAGACCCACAAGATGGCCGAGGCCAACAAGGCCTTCGCCCACTACCGCTACTGAGGCGGTTGATTGGGCCCTGGGCGGGGCCCCGCTCAGCACGGGTCGGCTAAGACCGACTTGTAGAGTGACGCCCGCTTTTTTGTTGATTACACCCTCCGGAGACCTGACCCCGTGGCTCGCGCCTATCCCCTAGAACGCGTCAGAAATATCGGTATCGCGGCACACATTGATGCCGGTAAAACCACCACCACGGAACGGATCCTGTTCTATTCCGGTGTGGTGCACAAGATCGGTGAGGTGCACGACGGCGCCGCCGTAACGGACTGGATGGCCCAGGAGCGCGAGCGGGGCATCACCATCACCGCGGCGGCCATCTCCACCAGCTGGCGCGATCACCGCATCAACATCATTGATACCCCCGGCCACGTGGACTTCACCATTGAGGTGGAGCGCTCCATGCGTGTGCTCGACGGTGTGATCGCCGTGTTCTGCGCCGTGGGTGGCGTGCAGCCCCAGTCGGAAACGGTGTGGCGCCAGGCGGATCGCTACAACGTGCCGCGCATGGTGTTCGTCAACAAGATGGACCGCACCGGCGCCGACTTCCTGAAGGTGTACGAGCAGATCAAGGATCGCCTCAAGGCCAACGCCGCCCCGATTCAGCTGCCGATCGGCGCTGAGGGCGAGCTGAGCGGCATCATCGACCTGGTTAAGAACCGCGCCTTCATCTACAAGGATGAGCTCGGCAAGGACATCGAAGAAGCCGACATCCCCGCCTCCATGGCCGATGAGGCCGCCGAATGGCGCGCCAAGCTGATGGAGACCATCGCCGAAACCGATGAGGATCTGATCGAACAGTTCCTGGAAACCGGCGAACTGACGGAAGCGCAACTGCGCAAGGGCATCCGGGACGGTGTGCTGAAGCACGGGCTGGTGCCCATGCTCTGCGGCTCCGCCTTCAAGAACAAGGGCGTGCAGCTGCTGCTGGATGCGGTGGTGGATTACCTGCCTGCCCCGGTGGATGTTCCCCCGATCCAGGGTCTGCTGCCCGATGGCACCGAAGCGGTGCGCCCCGCCGATGACAACGCCCCCTTCAGCGCCCTGGCGTTCAAGGTGATGGCAGACCCCTTCGGCAAGCTCACCTTCGTGCGCATCTACTCCGGTGTGCTGCAGAAGGGCAGCTATGTGCTCAATTCCACCAAGGACAAGAAAGAGCGCATCTCACGCCTGATCGTGCTCAAGGCCGACGACCGCGAGGAGGTGGATCAACTGCGGGCCGGCGACCTCGGCGCCGTCCTCGGCCTCAAGGACACCACCACCGGCGACACCCTGTGTGTGGATTCCGATCCGATCATCCTGGAATCCCTTTACATCCCCGAGCCTGTGATCTCGGTGGCTGTGGAGCCGAAGACCAAAGGCGACATGGAGAAACTCTCCAAGGCGCTGCAGTCGCTGTCTGAAGAAGATCCCACCTTCCGGGTTCGCACGGATCCGGAAACCAGCCAAACCGTGATCGCCGGCATGGGCGAGCTCCACCTGGAAATCCTGGTGGACCGCATGCTGCGGGAGTTCAAGGTGGAAGCCAACATCGGCGCACCTCAGGTGTCCTACCGCGAAACCATTCGTGGCAGCGCCAAGGGTGAGGGCAAGTTCGCCCGTCAGACCGGTGGTAAGGGCCAATACGGCCATGTGGTGATCGAAATGGAGCCCGGCGAGCCGGGTTCAGGGTTCGAATTCGTCAACAAAATCGTTGGCGGTATCGTGCCCAAGGAATACATCGGCCCGGCGGAAGCCGGCATGAAAGAAACCTGCCAATCCGGCGTGATTGCAGGTTTCCCGATGATCGATGTGAAGGTCACCATGGTGGACGGGTCTTACCATGATGTGGACTCCTCGGAGATGGCGTTCAAGATCGCCGGATCCATGGCCTTCAAAGACGGCGTCAAGAAGTGCAATCCTGTGCTGCTTGAGCCGATGATGAAGGTTGAGGTCGAGGTGCCCGAGGATTACCTCGGATCCATCATCGGCGACCTCTCCTCCCGGCGCGGCCAGGTTGAGGGTCAGTCCGTCGAAGACGGACAATCCAAGGTCCAATCCAAGGTCCCTCTGGCCGAGATGTTCGGCTACGCCACCCAGCTCCGATCCATGACCCAGGGTCGGGGTATCTTCTCGATGGAATTCAGCCATTACGAGGAAGTTCCTCGCAACGTGGCAGAAGCCATCATTTCAAAGAATCAGGGTAATTCCTGATCTTTAACGCATAACCATTACCCCCTCGATTCTTTTTCATCATGGCTCGCGAGAAGTTCGAAAGGAACAAACCCCACGTCAACATCGGCACCATCGGCCACGTTGACCACGGCAAAACCACCCTCACCGCTGCCATCACCAACGTGCTGGCCAAGAAGGGTATGGCCAAGGCCCAGGCCTATGACCAAATCGATGGTGCTCCTGAAGAGCGCGAGCGTGGCATCACCATCAACACGGCCCACGTTGAGTACGAGACCGACGGCCGTCACTACGCCCACGTGGACTGCCCGGGTCACGCCGACTACGTGAAGAACATGATCACCGGTGCCGCCCAGATGGACGGCGCCATCCTGGTGGTGGCCGCCACCGACGGCCCCATGGCCCAAACCAAGGAGCACATCCTGCTGGCCAAGCAGGTGGGCGTGCCCGCCCTGGTGGTCGCCCTCAACAAGTGCGACATGGTCGACGACGAGGAGATCCTCGAGTTGGTGGAAATGGAAGTGCGTGAGCTGCTGAGCAGCTACGACTTCCCCGGCGACGACATCCCCGTGGTCAAGGTGTCCGGTCTGAAG
>Ga0310095_100112_pt1 | contig 13731 bp, 6 predicted proteins | sample LakMicSRFLOrngD5_FD_194442 | JGI IMG/M metagenome (GOLD analysis project Ga0310095, IMG submission 194442) | Enriched freshwater cyanobacterial communities from Lake Michigan, Michigan, United States - MI23.SRFL.Orng.D5 | ecosystem: Environmental > Aquatic > Freshwater > Lake | place: USA...
GCTCGAAGACAAGATGAAAGCGGCGGCCAAGAACCTGGAGTTCGAGGAGGCGGCCAACCTGCGCGACCGCATCAAGACCCTGCGCCAGCAGCTGGTGGGGAAGGCCTGAGCGGGCGCGGGGTTTAGGCCAGAGGATTCGTGGTTCAGGCCAGAGGATTCAGCGTGAAGCTGAGAATCTCAGCCACGGCGTTGGCCTCAGGGGTCGCAATCGCGTTCCAGGTTGTTTTGCCGTCTTTGTTGACGACGTTGACGTCGTGCCCGGGAATGCCACGCACCGAGACGGTCAGTTGACCGGTGGGTGTGACATCCATCAGGCCGTAGTTGAAGGTGTCGGGCGACCAGAAATCAATCGGCTTGGGGTTGTTCACATCGGCCGTCGTGTGGGTTCCAGTTGCCTGGCGTTTCAGCGACACCAGGCCCGGGAATCCGGCCCGTAGGCCGATGGGATCCAGTTTGCCTCTGCCGTAGTTGCCTGTGAGCGTGTCGGCAATGCTGACCAGATCTTTGTTGAGGAAACCCAGGGCCGGCCGACTGGCGCCGATCGGGCTGGTCACCACGGAAATGGCACCCGGGACGTACTGGTAGTTGGTGAGATCGTCGAGTGCAACACCGGTGGGCGCATAGAGAACTTCGTTGATCCGTGCTTCATGGTCATCGGTGGCCAGGAACACCACATTCTTGATGCCGTTGCTGGCGATGAAGTTAAGCAGGTCATTGCGTTCATAGCGGTAGTTGCCCCACCACGACTTGTTGTCGATCCAGCTGGCCCCTTGATCAACAGCTGGACCGTTCTTGCCGTCAGAAACTCGTCCGGTCTGGTCGATCGGACTGGCCAGGAACACAAACTTCCAGGTGGTGCCTGCCTTCTGGGCATCGAGCAGCGATTGTTTGAGCCAGTTACGCTGCGTCTCGCCAAGGATGGTGCGCAAATTGGCATCGGTGGCGCTGTCCTGAGTTGCTTCCGTGATGACCGTGCCGCTCGCATCCTTGCCGGCGTAGTCCGATTCGCTTTTGCCATCTGCTGACAGCTGGGTGAACTTGGCGTCCCGGTAGCTGCGCAGGTCGGTGGTGATGGCGATAGCATGTTTGCCCCATTGCTGGGCACCGTAGAGCTTGTAGGTGTTGTCGGTGCGCGGGTCGCTGGTGGTGGCCTGAAGCGTTGGCTGCAGGGGCATATAGCGGAGCCAGGTGTCGATCAGGGCGCGGTGTTCGGGGGATTTGTTGATGAAATCAACGCTGCGGTTAAAGACGTAATTCTTGGTATTTGTCCTATCAAAATCGACGCCTTCTCGGAATCCGTACCTCGGTTGTCCCTGCGCGTCCGTTCCCCTGACAAAGGTTGTGACCGCTGAGCGGGGCGCGCCACCATTCTCAAAGGCGGAGTCGACCGTTTCATGATTGTCGTAGGCGGCAAGAATCCCCTGGGCGCGGTAGAGCGGCGCAAGGTTGCCGACCTGGGGATCCAGATTGGCCAGATACTTTGAGGCCATGGCCTGCGTTGAGGCAGTGATGGCGCTCTGGGATGTCTGACCGGGATTGGCCTTGTTCACTGGAGGATCGGCAGCAGGTTGCTTTTTGCCATCGCGGTCAACGAAATCGTCTTCGTAGACCGCATCTCCCAGCAACATGAAGAAATCCAGGCCGAGCTTGGGGATGTCGGCTACCGAATTCAGGGGCGCGTATTCGGCCGAGGCGCAGCCACCGAAGCCGAACCGCACGCCGGTGATGGCATCGGCGGCCGGGGCGGTCTTGAGGGCACCCACGGGGCTGCTGATCAGTCCGTTTCCGGTGAACTCGTAGCTGTACTCGGTGCCGGCCTTGAGTCCTTTGACCAGCTGCTTGATCGTGTTGTCGGCAGCGGCATCGCTGCTCACATCGACGATTGTGCGGTGGTTGCGCCTGAGGCCATACTGCGCTTCGCCATACACCAGCTGCGCAGCACCGGGTGCCTTGGCCCGGGCCCAGAACACGGCCGAATTGCTGGTGGCCGAACCGGCACTGATCGCGTCAAAGGAGGACACGGTGTTCGACGGCTGCGTGCCTCCAACTTACGGAGATGCGCTGGCTGCAACAAGGCTTCCTCATAGGCTGCAACCGGGTTGAGAGTTCAGCCCTCAAGCTTCAGATCCCAGGTTTCAGCACCCCGGCCCAGGGGAGGTACTGCAGGGCAAACACCGCGTTGGGGTGGCACGGCAGCGGTGGCTGGGGTGCTGCTGGCACGGCCTTGAACGGTGCGCCCGGGGCCGAGGTCTGGCGAAAGGCTTCGCGCACGATGCCCACCGGGCAGGGCACGGCCTCCTGGTAGGCCTGGCGCACCAGGGCCGGCAGTTCGCCTGTGCCGGTGCCGTCCTGCCACCAGACCTGCAGGCCGGCGTCCTGCAGCTGTTGCAGCCAGGCCCCATTGGCGGCCGGCGAAAGCTGGCCGGTGCTGTAGGCGCTGATGTGCAGGGGCCCCCCGAGCCGGCTGGCCAGCAGCTGCAGCTGGCTGCGGATCGCCTCGCGCCGCGGCGCCTCGGCAAACAGCCGATCCGACAGTTCGGCGGGCAGGTACCAGCCGGCCACGGGCAGGCCCAGCTGGTTGAGCCGGGGCAGCAGCCGCTGCTGCTGGCTCAGCGACTGGCGCTGCAGGGCGGCCCAGTAATCATTGAAACGGTCCTTCCAGCCGGGCTGCAGCACCGTCTGGAAATAGTCCGGGTCGGCCGCCAGGCCGATCACCAGGGCCAGTCCCTGCCGATGGGCCTCGGCCAGGCTGGCCAGCAACCAGTCGTGTTGCTCGAAGCGTTCGTCGCCGTAGGCGCTCCACTGCACGATCACCGCCTCAAACCCCTGGGCCCGGGTCTGCTGCCAGATCTGCTGCCACTGCTGCGGGCCCAGGCTGCTGTCGCGGTTGAGGGGCTGGTAGAAGACGCTTTCGGCCGCGGCCGGCTGTGCAAGGGCCGTTGCCAGGGTCGCCGCCAGACCCAGGCTGAGCACGAGACGCCGCAACAGCCAAGGGCGGGTCATCGATCGATCTGCAGGCTGAGCACCACGCCGGTGCCGTTGCTGTAGAGCGTGCCGCCCAGCGACTGCTGCAGCTCGGTCCTGGCCGTGAGCTTGCGTCGGTAGGCGCGCCGCTGGTCTTGGCCGAACCACAGCTGCCAGCGCAGGCCCAGGCCCACCCGCAGGTCGGTCTGGTTGTTCTGCTGGGTGAACTGGCCCAGCAGGTAGGGGCTCAGGGTCTGGGCCGGTCCACCGCCCAGCCGCCAGGTGCGGCCCTGGCTGTAGCGCAGCAGGCTCAGGGTCTGGCCCTGGTTGACGAACCAGGCGGCATCGACATACAGGGAGCGCTCGTTCCAGACGGGGCGGTCCTCCTTCCATTCGGCGTTCCAGTGGCCCTGATCGAGCAGCGAGCCGTTGACCCGCAGCAGCAGATCGGTGCTGTTGATCTGGCCCAGCTGGCCCTGGTAGGCCTCGCTGAACAGGTTCATGTTGAGCCCCCGGATCGGTGCCCAGCGCAGGCCCAGGCCGGCGGCGGTCTGGGCCTGGCCGTTGAGGGCGTCGTTGGCGCTGATCACCCGCCCGTAGCCGAAGAGTTGGCTGGTGACCACCCGGTGCTCGTAGAGCACGGTGCCCACGAATGTGTTGTTGGCGTTGATCAGGGCTTCGTTGATCGTCTGGGCGACGCCATCGGGGGCGGCGGTGACGTTGATCAGCCAGCTGTCGTTGCGGGCCAGGGCTTCATAGGTGCGCTTGAGCCCGTAGATCCGCTGGCGCTGGGCGGGGGTGTCCAGCGGTTCGGTGGCGCTGGCCCCATCGCTCTCGAGGCTGATGGCTGCGGCCAGGTGTTGCAGGGCGGCCGGCCGGTTGTGCTGTTCGCGGTAGCGGTTGCCCAGCTCGGCCTCGAGTGCGGCGTTGCCCCCCAGCCGGCGGTTGGCCTCGAGCAGCACGGGCACCGCCTGATCGCGCACCTGGCGCTCGGGGTCCTGGCTCAGGGTGAAGCCGTAGTCGCTCAGGTAGCGGCCGTTGCCGGGGCTGAGCGCCGTGGCGCGGCCCAGCCAGGTGCGGGCCTCCTCCCGTTGCCCCAGCTGCCGGGCGATCAGGCCCGCCTGATAGAAATCGGCGCCATCGCGACTGTCGGCCAAGACCGGCCGGTAGCGCGCCAGCGCCAGGGCCAGCTCGCCCCGGGCCTGGGCGATCAGCCCGCCCAGGCGCCACTGCTCCAGGGTCGGCTCCAGGGTTGGCCGGGCCAGGGTCTGCCAGTGCTGCTCGGCCTGCTCCAGCCGGCCCAGCTCCAGGGCCACCTGGGCCATGGCCGCCTGCACGGTCGGCTGTTGCCGCTCGCCTGCGGGCAGCTGGCCCCAGAGCTGGTAGGCGGCCTCGGCTTCGCCGGCGGCGGCCAGGGCATAGGCCAGCAGGCTGCGGCTCTCGGCCAGGCCCAGGGCTTCGGCCCGCCGCAGGTAAACCACGGCCTCGCCAGGACGGCTCGCAAGGCTGCATTCACCCCGGGCCAGCCATTCGCTGGCGGCCGTGGGCCCCGGATCGGCAGCCAGCGCCGGCAGCCGCCCGCACTGCCCCCGGTCGACCAGCTGTTCGTAGAAGCGGCCGCGCAGTTCGGGGGCCAGCCGCGGGGCCAGGCGCGCCAGCAGGGCGCCGCTGGGGTGCCGCACCTGGCCATAGAGGTTGACCAGCCGGCTGGCCAGCGGTTCGCCGATGGGCCCGCGGCCCGCGCCCAGGTGCTGTTCCAGCAGGGTCAGGGCCTGGGCGGGTCGGCCGGCCACGATCAGCCGGTAGCTGCGCTGATCCAGATCGGCTGCGGGGCTCAGGGGAGCCGTTCGGGCAGCGATGGCCGGGGTCTGCTGGCGCTCAGCGACAGCTGTAGCCGGGCCCGCCAGGCTCTGGCGCGCCAGCAGCAGGCGTCGGGTCAGCAGCGGCGGCAGCGGCCTCTGGCGGGCGAGGGCGCCCAGCTCCTGCTGCACCGCGCGCCAGTCGCGGGCCAGCTCGGCCAGGCCGCTGCGGTAGGCGATCGGCCCGCCGCGGCTCTGCAGCCAGCGCCAGGCGACCACGGGCCCCAGCTGGCGGCGCAGCTGCTCGGCATGGGCCACCGCCAGCTGGCCCTGCTCCTGGCTGCCTGAGCTCTGCTGCAGCCAGCGCTCGACCTGGTTGCTCGGCACCGGCTGGCGCTGATTGAGCCAGCTCAGCTGGATCTGTCGCTGCAGCGGTGAGGGGGGCAGGGGCGCCAGGGCATCGAGGGCGGCGCCGTAGCGCCCCTGGCCCTGCAGGGCTTCGGCCAGCAGCAGCCGCGCTTCGCGTGAGTCACGGTCAAGGTTGTTGAGGATGTGGCGCGCCTCCCGTTCAGCCTCGGCGGCCTTGCCCTGGCGCAGGGCCGCATAGCCACGCGCCAGATGGGGGTAGCTGCTGAAGCGGCGCCAGCCGCGCAGCAGGTCGGGCGCGGCCTGGGCGGGCGGTGCCAGGGTCGGGGTACCCAGCACCAGGCTGGCCAGGGCCAGGGCCGCCAGATGGCGATGGCCTCGGCGCCGGCGCACCATCAGGCCACCTCCAGGGCCGCCAGGCCCCGGGCCCGCAGCCGGGCCTGTTCGGCCAGCAGCTGCTCGAGGTTGTTCGGCGTCAGCAGGCCCCGCTGCACCAGGTGTTCGCCGAGGCGCTGCTGTTCGGGCTCAAAGCTGATCAGGGCCTGGTTGAGCACGGCCTGGTTGAGCAGACCCAGGTCGAGGGCCAGATCTCCCAGCAGCACCAGGTGCCTGCAGACCTGCTCCAGCAGCTGTGGCTGGTTGCGGTGGATGTCCGCCAGCCGGCGGATGCCCGCAGCCAGGGGGCCAGGGTCATCGGGCCGGTACCAATGGCCCAGCCCGGCCTGGATGCGGCCCTGGGGTACCAGCACCTGGCGGCAGCGCCGGCCGATCTGACGGCTGATCACCCCCAGGGCCACTGCACTGGCGGGGCTCTCGCGCCCGATCACCAGGGTCTCGCCCTCGCGGCCCAGCGGCAGCACCGAATAGCGGTAGGCCAGCCGCTGCGGGAATGCCGCCACCGTGTGGGCGTCGAGCTCAAACGGGTCGAGATCGCGCCAGTCAAGGCCGTGCTGCTCGGCCAGGGCGGCGGCCAGCTGGCTGCTGCTGATCGTGCCGTCTCGAGCAGGGTGCGGCCGATCCGGCGGCGGCCGCTGCGCTGCAGGGCCGCCTCCAGCTGCCCCTGGTTGAGCGCCCCCTGGGCGATCAGGATCTGGCCCAGGGGGCGGCCGCCCCGGCTTTCGGCGACGCTGGGAAACACATGGGTCGTCTTGTCCCAGGCCACCCGGCGGGCGTCGCCCAGGGCCGCCACCTGGCGGTAGGCCCGCAGGTTGGCAAAGAAGTTGATCCAGTTGCTCCAGACCATGCGGGGCACGGCCATCAGCGCCGGCACCAGGCCGTAGTAGCTGCCGGTGAAATAGACCCGTTGCACGATGCGGTTGACCAGCAGCAGGCCGTTGAAGGCCAGCACCAGCTGCAGGTAGCGGCTGTCCCCCAGCACCGAGGGGTACTCCCAGTCGCTCCACTGCTCCTGGGTGATCAGCCACACCAGCCCCAGCTGCACCGCCAGCAGCATCGCGATCAGACCGATCAGGTTGCTGATGCCGCCGCGGCGGTCGCGCCACAAAAAGTAGTTGAGCAGTGGGCTCGAGCTCCAGGGCAGGGTGCGGGCCCCCTGAAACACGATGCCGGTGATCCAGCGCGACTTCTGCCGCACGGCGGTGGCCAGGGTGTCGGGAAAGTTCTCCCGCACGCAGATCACCTGGCTGTCGCGGCGGTTGACGCCGAGGCGACGCTCGCGCAGGGGCGCCAGGGCCGGATCGCGCGGGCTGAAGCGCACGAAGATCTCGGCCATGCCCACCTGCCGCAGGCGAATGCCGATGTCGTAGTCCTCGGTGAGGCTCTGGGTCGAGAAGGCGATGCCCTCGCCCTCATCGAGCAGCCGCAGGATCGCCCGCCGGCTGAAGCAGGTGCCGACACCCGCACTGGGCACCTGGCCCACCAGGGCCTCGCGCACGAGCACATCCTTGCCATGCAGCTCGGCAAATTCGTCGGCGTAGTGGTTGGCGGTGAAGTTCCACCAGTGCCGGTGCAGAAAGGGATAGACCGGCACCTGGATCAGATCCTTGCGGTCCACCAGCAGGTTGAACAGCCTCAGCTCGAGCGGTGAGATCACATCCTCGGCGTCATGCAGGATGAAGCCGCTGAAGCGCACCGATGCTGCCCGTTCAAAGGCGAACACGGCGGCGATGATGTTGTTGAGGCAGTCGGCCTTGCTGGTGGGGCCGGGCAGGGCGCAGACCACCTTGTGCACGTTGCTGAAGCGGCGGCAGGCCTCGTCGACGTCGGTCTGGGTGTCGGGGTCGTTGGGATAGGTGCCAACGAAGATCTGGTAGTTCTCATAGTCGAGGCGCGAGGCGGCCAGGCGGGCCATCTCCCCCACCACGCCCACCTCGTTCCAGGCGGGCACCAGGATCGCCAGGGGCTTCTCGCTCTGCTCATACAGCAGTTGCTCATCGGCAAAGCGATGGCGGCTGTACACCGTGAGACGCCGCCACAGCCGCCGCACCCAGTAGATCAGGTCGATCAGCAGGTCTTCGCTGCCCAGCACCGCCAGCACCGTGCCCACCACGCCGGTGGCCACGCGCAGGCCAAACAGGTATGCCGTAACCAGATCGACCCAGGTGTCGATGTCCATGGCAGACCGGCTTGCGCCTGCGGGTGGTTCGAACGGTGTACCGCCAAGGTGCCATGCGAGGTCTGGTTGGCACAGGGCTGTGACCATTCATCACCATCACCATCGCCCCACCGGGCACGTCTCGGCCCGGTGGGGCGACCAAGCGTTACCCGATCGAGTGGTTGCGTGGCCTCAGTCGCTCTGGTATGAGTTGCAACAGGGATCAAAACAGCCGACAAACAGCCATGGCCGCAATCAATCAAACGTCACTGAGTTCTGCCAACTGGATGGCGTACTTGCCGGATCGCACCCGTCTGTTTGATGTGGTGATGCCCGGTTCCCATGGCGCAGCCACGTTTGGCTACACCTCTGGAAATCTCAATACTCCGAACAACCGTTTCGTGCAGTCTCACGACACGCATAGCGATTTTTCTGCTCAGTTTCAGTAGGGAATTCGCTACATGGACCTCCGGGTTCGCAAGGATAGTGATACAAACCTTGGAAATAATATTCAGTTTTTTCACGGCCGCGACCCATTGAGTTTTTATCTCAATGAGGGATTGAATGATGCGTTAAGTGCTGCACAGACTTTTCTGCAAGCCAATCCGACAGAGACTATCGTGCTGACACTCAAGCGCGAAGACAAACCTGCAGAGCAAGCAACCAAAGAGATCGATTCGGCTGATCTGGAAGCTTATCTAACAAGCTATGCGACCAATGCAAAACTGCCTGCTTCGAACAACAGTCTGTGGGTTGCGCGACCCTCTGATTTTCAGTCGATCCGTGACGCCCGGAACACCAATGGTTTGGCGGATCTCAACCAGTCGGGCTCGGGGTATGAATTAAGTGTTGATAATCCTCGCCTCGTGTCTGGTGCAAGGCTGAATTATGAAAATTTGACGCTTGGTGACGTGCGCGGCAAGATCATTCTTCATCTTCGCGAAATCGGAGGCGGTGAAGGATTTAAAAGTTCGCCAATTGTTGCTCTTGATCAGGGCACCTATACCTCTGGTATTTATTTTCAGGACAATTACAGCGCGCCAGAGTTTGATGTCAAGAAAAATGATATTGTTCGAGGTGCTAAGGGCGCATATCCAAATGATGCAGGTAATAATCTGAATTTAGACAAGAAATTCTCCTTGAATTTCACGAGCGCAGCGTCTACTGCCGTTAATCCTGCAAGCAGCCCATCAAGTTTTGCTTTGACCATCAATGCTGGTCTGCCTCAGAACAACTTTCAGACCGAAAACTCAACTCTTTCTTCCACTAAAACTCCATCGCTGAAAACCATGCTCAGCAAGAATGGCGAGCTTCAGCAATGGAATCTTTCGGAGCAGCGAGCTGGCCGGGTGGGTCTTCGGGGAACAATTGCTGGTGATTTTTATCTCACGCCCCAGTCGTGGTATTCAGAATTCTGGAGTGGATCGGGTTATTCGAGGCGAGGTATTATCCCAAATCCGAACAGTGCTGATTATTCTCCTTCCGACCATATCACCAATTTAATCTGGCGGCAGAACACCTTTTATGGTGTCAGCTTCACCAATGCGGTTGCCGACAGCCTGACGGGTCTTCCTGTCTTCCGTGAATCTCAGAAGAATGCGATCAACTTCATTCCCTACAGCGGCAACAGTGATCAGAAGGGCGTGAATTTCAGGGTTTCTCAGGTCAGTGCTGCTGAGGCAGGTCTCTCTGCACAACAGATTGCAGCCATCAAGGTCGCGCCGTTGACAGACCCAATCAGCTTCAACGTGGAGCGCACAACGCGCGGAACGGCCAAATCAATCATCACAACGTTCAATGCCGATAACCGTTCCGTGACGGCTTCCTTGGCGGAGGGTAACCCAAAGGTTGTGTTCACGAATGTTGCAACCCCAGACCATGTTAATGGCTATCACTTCTTCCGGCTTGATTTTCTGAATCCCGGCGACAACGTCAAGATGGAGGCGCCAACGTTTTTTGCAGTCACTGACACGATCTGATCCCGTAGGTATCACCTTCTGTCTGCCTTTTCTGGGGCTGAACCCCTCACCCTGAAAGCATCATTCTGAAAGCATCACAGTGCTTTCATGATCAGCAGGGTGGTGTCATCAAACTGATCCGCCTCCTGGCAATGCTCTTTGAGGGCATCGAGTGTGGCGCTCAGCAGCTGCTCAGGGTTGTTGGTGGAAGCTGTCGGGGTTGAGAGCAGCGCTTGTACACGGTCAGTTCCGAAGGATTCACCGCTGTTGGAGCGTGCGTCAACGACCCCATCGGTGAAGGTGTAGAGGAGGTCATGGCTCTGAAAGGCTGTGGTCTTGGGGGTGTAGCGGGCAGCCTTGAAGATACCCACGATGGGACCTGAAGTTTCCAGTCTCTCGAGCGTTCCATTGGCTCTCACAATGAATGGATTTTCATGGCCGGCATTGAGATAGACCAGTTGCTGGGACCGGTAGTCGTAGGCGGCGATGAAGATCGTGGCAAAAATCGCGGAATCTCCGTGGTTGCACGCCATGTAGTTGTTGACCCGGCAGATCGTGTTGCAGAGTTTTGACTCAATGCTGCGGTCCGGTTGCTCATCTGCACTCGCCAGGGAATAGCGCAGCAGGCTGCGAAACACTGACATGAACAGCGCTGACGGGATGCCTTTGTCGCAGACGTCGGCAATCACCACGTAGGTGACGCCATCGAGGTGCAGCACGTCAAACCAGTCGGCGCCGATCTCGTAGGCAGGGTCAAAGTCGGCGGCGATCGCAACGTGTTGATTGCTGAGCTGCTCTTTGGTGATGAATTGCGTTTGAATCTGGGCTGCGATCTCCAGTTGTTTATCGGTGACCGCGTGCTGAAGGCGTTCGTTGAGCAGTTGCACCAGATTTTGTCCGGTCTCGTTGATGTCCCTGTAGAGGGCCCCGATTTCATCGGGCCTGTCGGCCTCGAGTCGGGATTCGAAATGGCCCGCGCTGAATTCGCGAATGGTGGCGGCCGCGCGACGGATCGGCTTGATTGCGCGCTGGCAGACAATCGCCAGAACCACGCTGACCGCCATCAGCAGGATCAGCTGTTTGATGACCAGGTCTTGGATTTGTCGCTTGACCTTGGCTGCGATGCTTGCCCGATCGCTGATTACCATCAGCGTCCAGTTATTTTTGATTTCCTCGGTGTAGCTTAGAAATGATTCCCCTGCGACCTGAATTCGTCCAAAGCTCGGTTGGGCTTTGGCCTGCATGCCAGCTCTGAGCACCGCGCCCCAGGGGCCTTTCAGCAACTGTTGCGGTGACTGAACCGACAGCGCATCATTCACGGTTGAGAGTGGAAATATCACGTAACCGTCGTCGCTGAGCAGTAACACTTCACTGCCTACTGTCTGGCCATTTTGAAAGGAAATCGTGCTGGGTGCTCTGTGCTTGGATGTCTCCAGGGACTCGCCGATTTCGATCAACCTGTGCTCGCCCGTCATCTGCATGTCACGGGTTGTGTTGCGCAGTTCAATGGCCAGCACCAGAGAGCCGACGGTGCGCTGGGCAGGCTTGCTGTTTGCGTCTGTTGATGTGGAGGTTGGTGCCTGAACCGGCACGCTGAGCAGATAGGAATGTGTTGTTGTCAGTTGGCGATCATCGATGCAGTCGGCTGGTTGCCCCGCCAGGCTCTGGCGCAGGCATTCCACAGTGAGATTCTCTCTGGGCTCAAGTCGCTTCAGGGTGCCGCTGCTGGCGATCATGACGCCTTTCTGATTGACAAGACCCCAGCCGCGATCTGGATGAATGGGGGCCAGGCGATCGAACAAAAGCTGTGACTGTTGTGGGTTCAGCGTCTGAATCGCTTCTGTCAGGACGATGGCCTTGAGCAGATCATCGAGCGACGTGATCCATTGTTTGACGATGTATTGCGAGATCTGGGCCTGATCCATCAAGACGGAGAGTTCGCTCTGGATCGCCTGCTTCGTTTGGGTTTTGAGGGTCAGAAGATTGAACGGAACAATCACAACAGCCATGCCCAGCCACACACTGACAATCAACTGACTTCTCAGCGTTCGCGGCTTGTGCAGCCAGGGCCCTGATCGCTGCAGCCAGCGTCCTGCGATGGATCGAAGCGTCATGCCAGAGGGCCAGTGCCGGTCTTGATGGTTTGTCGAATTCGCCGGTTCGGCAATCCCATGGTTGGTGGTTGTCAAGAGTCGGGCCGACTCAGCCAGCAGGCGACTCGGTGCCCTGCGCCTCGTGCTGCACCGATCCGCCCAGGCCGAAGGCTGCGTGCACCACCTGCAACGCATGCACGCCGTCGGCTTCGGCGACCACGCAGCTGGTGCGGATCTCGCTGGTGGCGATCAGTTCGATGTTGATGCCGGCATCGGCCAGGGCTCTGAACATGCGGGCCGCGGTGCCGGCGGTGCAGGGCATGCCGGCACCCACGGCGCTCACCCGGGCGATGGCGGGCCCTTGCTCGAAGTGCGAGCCCGGCCATTGCAGCAGCAGCGGCTGCAGGGCCTGCTCGGCCCGCTGCAGCTCTTCGCGTTTGAGCGTGAAGCTCATGTCTTTGGTGCCGTCGTGGGTGCGCTCGGACTGCACGATCGCATCGAGGCTGAGTCCCGCATCGGCCAGGGCGCGGCACACCGACGAGGCGGTGCCGGGCCGGTCGGGCACCCGGCGCACGGCCACCTGGGCCTGGCCCAGATCGAGGGCCACCCCCCGCACCGGCGGATCACCCAGATCGCAGGTCTGGGGGTTGTGCTGCAGCTGCGAGTCGTGCAGCTCAAAGGCCTCGGCGGCGGCCCGCAGCGCCTTGGCCCCCTGGTGACCGGCCACTAGGCAGCTCACCTTGACCTCGCTGGTGGCGATCAGGCGCAGGTTGATGCCGGCCCGGGCGAGGGTGTCAAACAGCCGCGCCGCCACGCCCGGGCGCCCCATGATGCCCGCCCCCGAGATGCTGAGTTTGGCCATGCCGGCCTCGGCGCTGAGCCGGGCGCCGGTGTCGTCGTCTGTGCTGGCCAGCTGGGCGCCCATGGTCAGCAGCACCTCACGGCAGATGAGTTCGGCCCGGTCGCGTTCGGCGGCGGCCAGGGTGAAGGCGATGTCGTTGCTGGCGCCCTCGTGGGTGGCCTGCACGATCAGGTCGACGTTGAGCCCTGCAGCCCCCAGGGCCTCGAACAGGGTGGCCGCCACCCCCGGTCGGTCGGGCACATGCGACAGGGCCAGCACCGCCTGGTCGGCATCGAGCTCGGCCCCGTCGACCGGCTTGCCCAGCTCCAGGCCGCCATGGCCGATCGGCCGTGCTGCGCCACTGGTGAGGCGGGTGCCCGGGGCATCGCTCCAGCTGGAGCGCACCACAAGGGGCACCCCGTAGTTGCGCGCGATCTCCACCGCGCGCGGATGCAGCACCGCCGCACCCAGGCTGGCCAGCTCGAGCATCTCGTCGCAGCTGACCTGCTCCATCAGCTGGGCGTCGGCCACCTTGCGCGGATCGGTGGTGAGCACGCCGGGCACATCGGTATAGATCTCACAGGCCGAGGCCCCCAGGGCCGCCGCCAGCGCCACCGCCGAGGTGTCGGAACCGCCCCGGCCCAGGGTGGTGATCTCGGGGGTGCCGGCGGCGCCGCCGCTGGTGCCCTGAAACCCGGCCACCACCACCACCTGGCCGGCATCCAGCAGACGCCTCAGCCGCTCGCTGCGCACCTCGAGGATGCGGGCGCGGCCATGGGCCGATTCGGTGATGATGCCCGCCTGGGTGCCCGTCATCGACACCGCCGGCACGCCCAGGGCGTGCAGCGCCATCGACAGCAGGGCGATCGAGACCTGTTCGCCGGTGGCCAGCAGCATGTCCATCTCCCGCTGGGGTGGATTGCTGCTGATGGCACGGGCCAGGCCGGTGAGTTCGTCGGTGGTGTGGCCCATGGCCGAGACCACCACCACCAGCTCGTGGCCCTCGTCGCGGCTGGCGGCAATGCGTGCCGCCACCGCCTGGATGCGCTCCACATCGGCCACCGAGGTGCCCCCGAATTTCTGAACCAGCAGGGCCATGGCGGGACGCGCGGCGGCAGCGTGCAACTCTGAGCCGTCGATTATCTGCGAGAGCCCG
>Ga0310095_100128_pt1 | contig 12708 bp, 14 predicted proteins | sample LakMicSRFLOrngD5_FD_194442 | JGI IMG/M metagenome (GOLD analysis project Ga0310095, IMG submission 194442) | Enriched freshwater cyanobacterial communities from Lake Michigan, Michigan, United States - MI23.SRFL.Orng.D5 | ecosystem: Environmental > Aquatic > Freshwater > Lake | place: USA...
GTATTGGGTATCGGGACTGCGCTTGAGGTGGGGATCACCAGCAAAGCGGGCCAGCAACTTGGCCTCGGCCTTGGCATCGAGGTTCAGGTCCAGATCCAGGCTGTAAACCAGGGCAATGGCTTGGCGTTTGCGGGCATCCACACTGCGCTTCACCAGCCGATGGCCCTTGAGCTGGGCGGGAGAGAGCCGCAGCCTTTGGCACACCGCAAGGGCCAAATCGGCCTCGCTGTGATCGAGGGGCAATTTCAGCTCACTTAGCCGCAGCACCTGCGCATCTCCTGATAGTTGGGCGCCGCGTTTTATTTCAGCAGCCCGCAACCCCCACGATGGCCTGTCAGGGTGGCAACAGCATCACGGGGCTTTGCATGTCGATCACCCATTGCCCCCTCTGCATTGGCTTGGCGGTGCTCAGCGCCGTGCGCTGCATGGGCCATGCCGTCATGGTTTGGCAGTTTCGATCGCAGCCACAGCCAGCCGGGTGGCCAGCAGTGAATCTGGGTTGAGGCTGATCGAATCCATGCCCTCCTCGACCAGAAAGCGCACGAAGGCTGGGGCATCACTGTGATGGGCAAGGACCTCCAAGGACCGCCTTGGGGGGCCTCTGTGCCCGACTCACTGTTGCTTCTGCTTTTTGGGTGGCACAGTGGGGACTACCGCGTTTGCGCACACTTCGTGTCTCGCTCCTTTCTGGCCCTATCGGCTGCTGTTCTCAGCGCACTCACCCTCCAGGTCGCCCCTGCCCTGGCCCAGCCAGCTCCCGGTGCTGCAGCGGCCAGCCCGGCAAGCGTGGACACCATGAACGACCTCACCCTCGCTGGAGCCGTGAATGTCTGCAACCTGGCGGTCGAGCAAAAAGTGCCCGTCCAGGCCGCCACCATCGCCGGCGCCCAGAGCATTGCCTATGTGGTGACCGCCAAATACGGAAGTCAGATTGGTGCCAGCGGAAAGCTGGAGGTGAGCCAAATTGTCAACGGTTCGATCGTGCAGATCGTGGCCCGGGTCAAGGAGGGCTGTTATCCCAAGATCACTGCTGCAGACCAAAAATTTGTGGATTCAGTGATCGCTGATTTCACCAAGCAGATGAAGGCCCAAGAGGGCAAAAAATAGGCCGTCTGCCTCGCTGCAACCGGGAGCTTGAAGCCAGCGCTGGTTCAAGCTCCTTCGCCAGACTCCCTTTGCTTCTCAGCGCTGAGGGGGTCGTCCTTCAGTTTTTCAACATTCAACGGGTCGCCATCGCGTTGGTCTGGGGAATCGGCCTGTTCAGGCAGCAGTTGGGCCAAGAGCCCCCCTCCAACCAAGACCCCTCCGAGAACGAGGGCCAGGCCTTTGTTACTGGCGGCAGCAGCATCACCCCAGGCGGCAGCCGCCAAAAAAGCACCACCTAGAAGCACAGAAGGCACCAGCACGATGCCCTTGGCGGTGCGGTTCAAGCTCATGACAACTTGGGCCTTGGGACTGCTGGAGCTGGGACTAGGACGGCCTGGGGACAGCTTGACGCAGCCAGCCCCGCCGCCACCAAGCCGCTGGCCAAATCCTGGGACTCCCCAAGTTTTTGAACCTTGGCCATCAGAACACCATTGTCCTGGCCCATGGGGCGGAGATTGACCCGACTGCGGCGCGGTAATGCGTGCCTCAACCAATCGATCGAGGCTTGCTCCTGGTCCTGATCGACGCGGATGCAAGCCAGTTCCACGGTGTAGTTGCGATTGCCATCGCCCACCTGGAGCACGGTTGCACTGCGCACCTGGAGCACTTCAGCCGCAGCGGCCGGCGCCGGACTCCATAACAACGCGCTCACCAGGGGAGCTAGCAGCAGGCCAACCATGGTCAATAGGGCCCCAGCCAGCCGACTCAAAGTTTGGCGCCGCAGCTCGGGCAGAAGAGATGGGCGCTGGCGGTGCTACTGCCACAGGCGTTGCAGTGGCGGCTGGTGTCGATGGCAAGCTCGGGGTGGCTGGGCAAGCCCACCATCTGGGCATTGCTGGCGCCCGGAGGCACCATGGGGTAGCAATTTTCGTTGCGACGCACCTTCACATCGATGAAGACCGGCCCTGGATGGTTGAGGGCCTCCCTGAGCTGGTCGTGCAGGGTGGCGCGATCGGTAATGGCCACTCCTTTGACCCCGAAGGATTCGGCCAAGGCAGGAAAATTGGGCATGCCGCCGGTCATCTCAGAGGCGGAATAGCGCTCTTCGTAGAAGCTTTCCTGCCACTGGCGCACCATGCCCTGCCAGCCGTTGTTGATCACCACCACCTTGACTGGCAGGTTGTACTGGCTGAGGGTGCCGAGCTCCTGGATGTTCATCAGGATGCTGGCGTCGCCCGCCACGCAGATCACCTGCTCGTCGGGGAAGGCCGTTTGGGCCCCCATGGCCGCTGGCATGCCAAAGCCCATGGTGCCCAGGCCTGCACTGCTGATCCAGCGCCGCGGGCCATTGTGCAAGAACTGGGCAGCCCACATTTGATGCTGGCCCACATCGGTTGTGTAGAAGGCGTTGGGTGCAAGCTCCTGCAGGGCCACAACCACCTCCTGGGGGGCGATGTCCCCTTCAGGGGCCGGCACCACCAGGGGGTAGTGGCGCTTCCAGGTGTCGATCCGCTCAAGCCACGCTTCGGTGCGCCCCTCGGAGCCTTGCCCGGTGGAGGCGGCCAGAAGGGCCGAAAGGGCGGCCTTGACATCGGCCACCACCGGCACATCCGGCAGACGGGTCTTGCCCATTTCCGCCGCATCAATATCGATGTGAATCACCTGGGCCCGGGGGGCAAAGCCATCCAGCCGACCGGTGACGCGGTCGTCAAAGCGGGCACCCACCGCAATCAACAGATCGCATTCGGTTACGGCGAAGTTGGCATAGGCCGTGCCGTGCATGCCAAGCATCCCCAAGGCGAGGGGATGCTTCTCATCGAAGGCTCCCTTGCCCATCAAGGTGGTGGTGACCGGCAAGCGGAAGCGTTCCGCCAACTGGGCCACTTCCGGGTGGGCGCCACTGCTGATGGCACCGCCACCCACATAAAGCAAGGGACGGCGGGCCTGGCCAATCAGCCCAAGGGCCGCCGCAATCGCGTTGGGCTGGGGAGCTGGCGGCAGCTTGAAGCCGGCGGGAATTGCTGTGCCAGGAGCAACGGGCACATAGGTGAATTCTTCGGCCCCAACGTCCTTGGGCACATCGATCAACACCGGACCGGGCCGGCCGCTGGCGGCAATCAGGAAGGCTTCGGCCACGATCCGCCCGATATCGGCAGGATCACGCACCACCCAGGAGTGCTTCACGATCGGCAGGGTGATGCCAAAAATATCGGTTTCCTGGAAGGCATCCGTACCAATCGCGGCCCGGGGCACCTGACCGGTGATCACCACCATCGGCACCGAATCCATCTGGGCCGTGGCGATACCCGTCACCAAATTGGTGGCTCCAGGGCCGGAGGTTCCAAAACACACCCCCACCTGCCCCGTGGCCCGCGCATAGGCGTCGGCCGCATGGGTCCCGCCCTGCTCGTGCCGAACCAGGATGTGCTTCAACCAGCCCCGGGATTCCGCCTTGTGGAGCTCGTCGTAGATGGGCAGGATCGCGCCACCGGGATAGCCAAAGATGTGCTTCACCCCATGCAAACGCAGGGCATCCATCAGGGCGTAGCCCCCCTTGACCCGCATGGGGGCGGCGCTACAGAAGCTGGCTGGCGCGGACTGGGCCGCAGGAGTGATGGGCGTAAGCGTCACGGCTGCTGCGGGCCAAGCAATCTGGCCATTCTCTAACGACATCAACCCTAGGTGCTGGAGAGGCTTTTGGAGCTAGGGCCTGGCGGCCGCCCCGCGGCTGCGGGCCATGGCCCGGAGAATCACGGCCGGATCCAGCCATTGGCCGCCGTAGCGCATCCCCCAGTGCAGGTGGGGACCCGTGGTGCGACCACTCATCCCCACCCGGGCAATCAGCTGGCCCGTCCGCACCCGCTGGCCTGGCTGGAGCTGAAGCCCACCGCAGCGATAGACACCATCGGCACCGCTGCCCAAGAGATGGCAATAGATGTGCTCATAGGGGCCCGATTGGATGACCAGCCCCACCCCACAGCGCCCGTCGTGGATCACCTCTTTGACGGTGCCGCCCCACCAATTGCGGATGGGTGAACCGAGGGGAGCCGCAATATCGAGGCCGTAATGGGGCTCAATGGCCCCCCAGGGGCCCGTGCGACCTCCAAAGGAGCTCGTGTAACCAGAGAAGACCGTCACGGGGAAAACCCCTAGGCGCCAGGGGTTTTGGCCTGGCCTGGCCTGGCTCATGGGCTGGGCGAACCCCGATGCAGGGATACCAAATACAGCGATCCCATCGGCAGCAATCCCTGAGGCAAACAAGGCCGCCCCAACGGCGACGATTCGCTGGACGACAGGCCTAAAGCAGCCCGAGGGCATGGAGCGGACCTCGCCCGCTGATCAGCTCCAGCAGGAAAGCCGAAAAACCCACCATGGCCAAGCGGCCGTTCCACACTTCGGAACTGTTGTTCCAACCCCAAGCCCATTTGTCCTGGGGATAGAGCTTCACCTTGGTGGGCAGTTCGGCCGCCTGGTCGAGGTTGACCTCAGGGCCAGCCATCGCCCGTTGCACCAGATCGGCCAGGCCGGAGATGAAGGTTGGATTGATATCCAGGGCGGGCACCCGCCGGAAATGGGTGATGCCCGCTTCGTGGGCCAGCTCGCGGTATTCGATATCGATTTCCTCGAGGGTTTCGATGTGCTCGCTCACAAAGCTGATCGGTACCACCACCAATTCCTTCACTCCCTCACCGCCCAGTTCCGCCAGGGCCTCTTCGGTATAGGGCTTGAGCCACTCAACCGGCCCCACGCGGCTTTGGTAGGCCAGGGTTGAGGGATTGGAGTGGCCCACCAGTTCGCCTAGGCGCTGCATGATCAACTCACTGCAGGCCTGGATTTCGCGCTGGTAGGGATCGCCAGCCTCCTCCACATAGCTCTTCGGTACGCCATGGGCACTAAAGAAGATGTGGGCCGATCCGGGCTCTTCACAACCGCGAATTTGCTCGGCGATCAACCCCGCCATGGCATTGATGTAACCAGGATCGTCGTAGTAGCTGCGGATGCAGCGGATGGGGAGCTCGGAAAACTTGGGATCAGCCTGGCGCAGGCGTTTCAGTTCTCGGAAGCTGGAACCACTGGTGCTGATCGAGAAGTGGGGATAGAGGGGTAAGACCACCACCTCTTCAACATCGTCGGCCTTGATGTCGGCGACGGCGGATTCCGTGAAGGGATGCCAGTAGCGCATGGCCACATAGCTGGTGGCATCCACGCCCCGACTGCGCAGCTCGCTTTGCAGTTCGCGGGCCTGTTGTTCCGTAATCCGCCGCAGGGGGGAGCCCCCGCCGATCGAGCGATAGGCCTCCTTGGATTTCCCGCTCCGCAGGGTGCTGATCAACCAGGCCAAGGGTTTCTGCAGGGCCGGGTTGGGTAGCCGAATGATTTCCGGGTCGGAAAACAGGTTGTAGAGGAAAGGACCCACGTCCTGGATCCGCTCGGGTCCCCCCAGGTTCAGCAGCAGCACGCCAACTTTGGCCATGCCAGGTTCCAAACGGCGCAATGGTTGAGAGCGTAACGCTGCCGGCCCAGCCCTAGCGCAACAGGGGGGCCATCGATAAGGTCTGAGCGGGATTGGAGCGGGCCGGTAGGTGAGCCAGCTGATAGCAAGCACCCCGCTCGAGGGCACGCAGATCGAGGCTGCCCTTGCCGAACAAAATGCCCTGTTAAGTGCGGCTGGCATTGGCCTGCGGTTCGAGAAACGGGGCGAACGGCTGGGCCTGCGGGGGCCCCTGCCTTGCCGCCAGGGCCGGGCCGCCCACCCGGTTCAGCGGATCAGCTTGGGATTACCAGCCACAACCGATGGCCTGGAGCAGGCCAAAGCCCAACTCAAGGAGGTTCTCCGCCAGCTCCAACACCAACGGTTTGATTGGTCGTTCTGGGCCCGCCAGGGCAAGCCAGGCGGCAAGCAGCTGCACGAGGACAACGGCCCCAGCCCCCAGGCACAGGCTGGGTTTGCCCCGGTGATTCAGGATTTCGAGGCGGCCTTTTTCAGGGATCCCCGCCGGCGCCGCAATCCCTCAGGGGCAAAAACCACCTGGACCAGCGCCTATCGCCCCTACCTGCGCCGCATGGCGGCCCTGGCAGGGGAATCGGAGCTACCCCTCGATCGCAGACTCTTTGAGCTGGTGCTGGAGAGCTACGAGCCCACCAGCCGCAGCCGACAGCAATGCGGTACCGCCCTCGCTGCCCTGGCCCGCCATCGCGCCATTGCCCTTCCAGAGGATTGGTCGGAACGGGCGGCTGGTTACGGCTTGCATGCCGCCCAGTTCCGTCGCCTGCCCAGCGATAGCCAAATTGTGGACGGGATCGAACGGGTGCCCAACCCCGCTTGGCGCCTGGCCTATGGGCTGATGGCCACCTATGGCCTGCGCAATCACGAGGTCTTCTTCTGCGACCTGTCGGCCCTCGCCCCGGGCGGCGATCGGGTGATTCGGGTGCTTCCCACCAGCAAAACCGGCGAGCACCAGGTGTGGCCGTTCCAACCGGATTGGGTAGACCGCTTTGGCCTCGAGGTCTTGGGCGAGGCTCCCCAGTTGTTGCCCCAGGTGAGTACGGATCTACGGCGCACCACCCTGCAGCAGGTAGGCCGGCGGGTGGCCGAGCAATTCCACCGCTACGGCCTCAGCCACACCCCCTACGACCTGCGCCATGCCTGGGCGGTCCGCACCATTCACATCGGCCTGCCCGACACGGTTTCAGCTCGGATGATGGGCCATTCGGTGGCAATTCACACCCGCACCTACCACCACTGGATTACCCGGCGCGATCAACAGCAGGCTGTCGATACGGCCCTGGCCCGTTTGGCCCAGGCAAAAGTCGCCTGAGCCCCTGCCCCAGGGTGAACCGCCAGAGTGGCTCCCAAAATCCTTCCCCGTGCCCCCCTTGCCTGACATCACTTCCCCCGGGATCACGCCGGGCGATCTGTTGGCCGCCGACCAGGCCGCCCAGGTCCTTGGCCCTGGTGGGGATTTGGCCCCGGAAACCGATCAAGACGGATATAAGCGACGCATGGCCCGGCGCAAGGAGGTCCAACAACAGCGCGTCGGCGAGCGGAACCTGGAAAAGGGCCTGGTGATGGTCTTCACCGGCGATGGCAAGGGCAAAACCACCGCCGCCCTGGGCCTGGTTCTGCGCACCCTGGGCCATGGCGACCAGGTGGCCGTGGTGCAGTTCATCAAGGGGGGCTGGCAGCCCGGGGAAGCCAAGGCCCTGGCCCTCTTCGGCGAAGCCCTGCACTGGCACGCCCTCGGCGAAGGCTTCACCTGGGAAACCCAGGACCGGGATCGGGATCGGGAATTGGTGCAGCAGGCCTGGCAGACATCACTCACCTACTTGGCCGATCCAGCCCGCAAGTTGGTGGTGCTCGATGAGGTCAACGTGGCCCTCAAGCTGGGCTATCTCGCCGTGGAGCAGGTGCTCGAAGGCCTTTCCCTCAGGCCCGAGCTGACCCACGTGGCCCTCACGGGACGGGGGGCACCACCGGCCTTGGTGGAGCGGGCTGACCTGGTGACGGAGATGAAATTGGTGCGCCATCCTTTCCGGGAGCAGGGAGTCAAGGCCCAACGGGGCATTGAGTTTTAGGGGGCGGGTGTGACTGCAGTAACGGTTTGGCAGGCAGACCGCAGCGCCGTTGCTACGGTCAGGCAAATAACCAGGTTCAATGGGTTACAAGCGCGTGCTCCTCAAACTCAGCGGCGAGGCGCTGATGGGCGAGCAGGGCTACGGGATTGATCCAGCGATCGTTCAATCCATTGCCAAGGACGTGGCCGGCGTGGTGGCCAAAGGCACCCAATTGGCCATCGTGGTGGGCGGCGGCAATATCTTCCGCGGCCTCAAGGGATCGGCCGCCGGCATGGACCGCGCCACCGCCGACTACGTGGGCATGCTCGCCACGGTGATGAATGCCATCACCCTCCAGGACGGCCTCGAGCAAGCCGGTGTTCCGACCCGGGTTCAGAGCGCCATCTCCATGCAGGAAGTGGCCGAGCCCTACATCCGCCGCAAAGCCATTCGCCACATGGAGAAGGGCCGGGTTGTGATCTTTGGCGCTGGCACGGGCAACCCCTTTTTCACCACCGACACCACCGCTGCCCTCCGGGCAGCCGAAATCGGAGCCGATGTGGTCTTCAAGGCCACCAAAGTGGATGGCGTCTACGACAAGGACCCCAAAAAGTACCCCGATGCCGTTCGCTTCGAAAGCCTCTCCTTCCTTGAGGTGCTGAGCAGCGAGCTGGAGGTCATGGACGGCACCGCCATTGCCCTCTGCAAAGACAACTCCATTCCCATCGTGGTGTTTGATCTGTTTGGTCCTGGCAATATCGGCCGGGCCGTTTCGGGTGAGCCCATCGGCACCCGCATCCAACCTGCCTGAACGAGAGCTGAGAATCGCCATGGATTTGGACGCCAGTATGAGCAAGTCGCTGGAATCAACCCAGCGCACTTTCAACACGATCCGCACCGGCCGGGCGAACCCTTCCCTGCTGGACAAGGTCAGCGTGGAGTACTACGGCGCAGACACGCCCTTGAAGTCGCTTGCCACCATCTCCACCCCCGACGCCCAAACGATCCAGATCCAGCCCTTTGATGGCAGCGCCATGGGCTTGATCGAAAAGGCCATCTCCTTGAGTGATTTAGGGCTCACCCCGAACAACGACGGCAAGGTGATTCGGATCAATATCCCGCCCCTCACCGAGGAACGGCGCAAGGAGTTCTGCAAACTGGCCGCGAAATATGCCGAGGAAGGCAAGGTAGCCCTGCGCAATGTGCGGCGCGACGCGATCGATCGCATCAAGAAACAAGAAAAGGATGGCGATCTCTCAGAGGATCAAAGCCGTGATGAACAGGAGAAGGTTCAAAAGGTGACCGACAAGTTCATTACCCAGCTCGAAAAACTGTTGGCCGAAAAAGAAAAAGACATCCTCAAGGTTTGAGCCAGCCCTTAGAACCGCACGCCCCGTCCTGGGATGTGGTCGTTGTCGGCGGCGGGGCTGCCGGCGCCGCCGCCGCCTTCCACCTCGCCAAGGGCGGACGCTCGGTGCTGGTGCTCGAACAGCAGTGCTTGCCCCGAAGCAAACCCTGTGGCGGCGGCATGGCCGCATCCGTGCAGCGGCTCTTTCCCTTCGATCTAAGCCCTGCCGTTGACGCGGTGATCGAACAGGTGCGCTTCAGCTGGTGCTTGGAGGATCCCGTCACGGCGGTCCTGGCGGGGGATGCCCCCTTTTGGATCGTTCGCCGCTCCGTACTCGATGCCTACCTGATCGAGCAAGCCAAGGCTGCGGGGGCCACCGTTGTCGAAGGCACCACGGTACTTTCGGCCACTCGCGAGGGCGGCCCTGGGGAGGGCGGCCATTGGCGCGTTCGAAGTGAAGCCGGCGACTACCGCTGCCGGGCTGTGGTGATCGCCGATGGATCGGGCTCCCAGTTGGCAGCGCAGCTGGGGCTGGGGCCCGCGAAACCCCGATTTGCCTCCACCGTGTCGGTGGATCTGGAGGGCCCGGTGGCCGAAAAACACACGGCCTACTTTGAATTTGGCTTGGTCCGCCATGGCTTTTGCTGGGCCTTTCCGAGGGAAGGGGGCTACAGCATTGGCGTGGGCACCTTTATTGGCCGAGACGCCGCCGATAGCGATGCGGTGCTCTCCCAACTGCTCCCCAGCCTTGGCTTTGCCGCCGATGCTGGGCAGCGGCGCTCCGGCCAACTGCGGATTTGGGATGGGCACCATGCCCTCCATGGCAGCGGCCCAACGGCAGGGGCCGTGGCCGTTGGCGATGCGGCCTCCCTATGCGATCCATTCCTAGCGGAAGGGTTGAGGCCCGCCCTGCTCAGCGGCTGCCGCGCCGCCGCAGCCCTCGAGCGGTGGCTGGGCGGGGATGCCAAGGCCCTGGAGGACTACAGCACCCAAATGAAACGCGAATGGGGCGATTCGATGGCCTGGGGCAAGCGCATCGCCCAGGTCTTCTATCGCCTGCCGAAGGTGGGCTATCAACTGGGGGTCAAGCGCCCTACGGCACCCCAGCGCATTGGCCAAATCCTCTCGGGCGACATGGGCTACGGCGACATCGCCCAACGGGTGATCAAGCGGCTCCTGTTTCAGCGCAAGAGTTAGCCAAAAGGCCCTAGCCCTTTGTGCAGTCCTTGAGCTGGCGCAGCCGTTGATCAATCGAGCCCAGCAGCTCGATGGCAAACATCGGCGATTCCTGCACGGCAAACAGGAATTTCTCGCGGTTCATCCGCAAGAGTCTGCACCGGCTAAGGGCCTTGGCATTGCCATAGCGGCGGTGTTCGCTGGTCACCAAAGCACCAGCGCCAAACACATCGCCGGCATTGATCTGCTCCTGGCCCTGGTCGCCATTCCAGCTGAGTTCCACGGACCCCTCGAGCAGGCCGAACATGCAGTTGCCCGACTCCCCAGAGGCAAAGATCAGCTCCCCTTCTTCAACGGTGATCACCTCACCGGTGCTGGCCAGGGCGCGCATGGTGTCAAGGGCATTCATCAGCAACGAGGCGACATAAGGAAATCTTTATCCACAGGGCCCAACCAAAGTCAAGGGGCCGGGAAGCCCAAGGCGGCGCCCAGGCCTGCTTGCACATCGACGGGCAGCAGCCTGCCGTCCCGATCGGTATCGAGGGCATCAAAGACGGCGTCGCTACCCAACCATTCCTCGCGGCTGATGCAGCCATCGCCATCGAGGTCATTGAGCAGGAGTATTTCATGCACCGCGTGGCCGAAGGCGGCGCCCCCTTCCAGTTGGGCCAGCCTGTGGGCGAGCTGGGCCTCCAAGGTTTCGATGGCCTTGGTGAACCCTCGGATGCCCTCGTCCAGCTTTTCCGTTGCCATGGTGTCGGCCTGCAGCATCGACCGGAAAGCCACCTCATCGAGGTGAATCTGCTCCTGGGTGGGCTTGGGATCAAAGGCATTGAGCTTGCGCTGCAATTCCCCCTCGGTTTGCCGCAGTTGGTCGAGCAGGCCTGGGGAGATGGTGAGCAGATCGCATCCCGCCAGCTCGATAATTTCGTCGGTGTTGCGGAAACTCGCCCCCATCACCTCGGTTTTGTAGCCGTAGGTCTTGAAGTAGTTGAAGATCTGGCTCACGGAAAGCACGCCGGGATCTTCTGGACCTGGATAACTCGATCGACCGGTACTTTTTTTGAACCAGTCCAGAATTCGGCCCACAAATGGGGAAATCAGGGTCACCCCTGCTTCCGCACAGGCCACCGCCTGGGCAAAGCCAAAGAGCAGGGTGAGGTTGCAATGGATGCCCTCCCGCTCCAGTTTTTCAGCTGCCTTGATGCCTTCCCAGGTGGACGCAATTTTGATCAGCACCCGGTCGGTGCCAATCCCGGCCATCCGATACAAACCAATCAGCTTGCGGGCCTTGGCAATGGTGGCTTCTGTGTCGTAACTGAGGCGGGCATCCACCTCGGTTGAAACCCGACCCGGCACGATCTTGAGAATCTCCTTACCAAAGGTGACGCAGATTTCATCCAAGGCCTCCCGTACCACCTGCTCGGCAGAGGCATCGGCTCCCATCACATCGCGACTTTCCTTCAAGGAGCGGTCGATCAGATCTTGATAGGTCGGAATCTGGGCCGCGGCCAAGATCAGGGATGGATTGGTGGTGGCATCGCGGGGGGTGAACTGCTTGATCGCGTCGATGTCGCCGGTGTCGGCCACCACCACGGTCATGGCGGCGAGTTGATCGAGCAGGTTGGCCATCGGCGTGCGGTTGGGGCAGACCCGTTGTTGGGGTCACGCTAGCCAGTGCCCTGGGCAAAGCCCTCCTGCCCAGGCCAAGCTTGAGGGAACGCCAACAAAGGAGAGGTCCACCCAGGGAACGTCAACAGAATGGCTAGCCCTGGCCCCCTAACCGCGCGAAGCCGCAGAAGGCTTGGCGGAGATGGGCAGTTTTGTGGGCACTGACGGGGCGATGCGCTGGAGCACCAGTAACGCCTCGATGATCTGCTTGGCCACGGGAACGGCCACTGTGGATCCATAGGCATTGCCGCCCTGGGGTTCATCCACGACAACCAGAACCACGTAGCGGGGATCATCAATGGGGAGATGGGCCACGAAACTGCAGATCCGGGCCCCCTGGATATAAACGCCCCGTTCAGCCTTTTGGGCCGTACCGGTCTTACCCCCGATGCGATACCCCGGAATGCGGGCCCCCTTGCCGCTGCCTTTTTCAACCACACTCTCCATCCAGCGCATCACCGTTTGGGTGACCCCTGGATCGAGCAGGGGAACCCCACTGTTGGGGGCTGGGCTGGCCAGGGCATCCCCGGAGCGCAGGCCCCGGGTGATGTGGGGGCTCACCAAGCGACCGCCATTGGCGAGCATGGCGTGCAGTTGCAGCAATTTCAACGGCGTAAGGGAGAAGCCCTGGCCGAAGGAAGCCACCGCCGATTCGATCGGTTGGCCCACAAAATCGGCCTTGGTCTTCAGCTCTCCGGCCACGGCGCCTGGCAGGTCGGTGTCGGGGGTGGCATCGATGCCAAAAGTGTGCATCCATTGCCAAAAGCGATCCCGCTTGACGTGCTTCATGGCTTGAACCATGCCGATGTTGCTCGAAACCTGAAGCAAGGTGGGGAAATCAATCAGCCCATTGCCCTTACGGTCGTGGTTGA
>Ga0310095_100137_pt1 | contig 12340 bp, 11 predicted proteins | sample LakMicSRFLOrngD5_FD_194442 | JGI IMG/M metagenome (GOLD analysis project Ga0310095, IMG submission 194442) | Enriched freshwater cyanobacterial communities from Lake Michigan, Michigan, United States - MI23.SRFL.Orng.D5 | ecosystem: Environmental > Aquatic > Freshwater > Lake | place: USA...
CTTCTCGGGGAACTGCCAGGGGCCGTAATTGTTGGAGCAGTTGGTGAGCACCACCGGCAGGCCGTAGGTGTGGTGCCAGGCGCTCACCAGATGGTCGCTGGCGGCCTTGCTGGCCGAATAGGGCGAACGGGGGTCGTAGGGGGTGGTTTCACAGAAGCGGCCCGTTTTGCCCAGGGAACCAAACACCTCATCGGTACTGATGTGGTGAAAGCGAAAACCCTCGCGCCGTTCACCAGCCAATCCATCCCAATGGGCCCGTACCGCCTGGAGCAGGTTGAACGTGCCCGTCACATTGCTCTCAATGAAGGCCCCTGGGCCATCGATTGAGCGGTCCACGTGGCTTTCAGCGGCCAAGTGCATCACCAGATCTGGATCGGCCTGGCGCACCGCAGCGGCGGTGGCCGTCGCATCGGCGAGGTCGACCCTGAGCAAGGTATGGCGCTCGGCGGCCTGCGGCAGCGACTTGATGCTTGTGAGGTCACTGGCATAGCCGCAGCGATCCAGGTTGAACACCACCGCACTGCTTTGGCCCAACAAGCGGCGCACCACGGCACCGCCGATAAAACCCGCACCGCCGGTCACCAGGATGCGGCGTCTTTGGCCCAGCAGGGCGGGCAGATCGGTGCTCGGAACAGGCATCAGATCGGTCATCGCAGGATGGAGAAATGCGGAATCAATGGAGCCCACTCACCCCAGGCTGGCGAGCACCTGGGCCAGGGCCGCTCGCCAGTGGATGGGCTTGAGCCCCAGGGCCACCCGACTCAACGTGCAATCGAGCAGGGAATAGGCCGGCCTCTGGGCTGGGGTGGGGTAATCGGCGGTGCTGATCGGAGTCACCTGGGCTGCCCGTTCCAAGAGGCCGCTGGTCACACCCAATTCACCAATCGCCAAGGCGAAGTCGTACCAGCTTGCTGCCCCAGCATCGCTGTGGTGCAGGATCCGCGGCTGTTCAGGCCCGGGGTCGGATGGGGTTTTGCCTGCACCAATCGCCCGCCAACAGGCCGCCGCCAAGGTGATGGTGGCGGTTGGACAGCCCACCTGATCAGCAACCACTCCCAGGGGTTCGCCAGCAGCAGCCTTGAGGGCATGCAGCTTGAGCATGGTGAGGCAAAAGTTCTGGCCCAGCGGGCCATAGACCCAGCTCGTTCGCAGCACCTGCCCGCCCGGCAGGGCCAGGGCTGCCTGCTCTCCAGCCGCCTTACTGGCGCCATAGACCCCCAAGGGTTGAACAGGTTGATCGGGCCTGTAGGGGGAGCCTTGGTTGCCAGCAAACACAAAATCCGTGCTCACCTGCAGCAGCCGGCCCCCGGTTTGGGCCAGGGCTTCTGCAAAGGCCGCCGGTGCTCCAGCGTTCACGGCTTGGGCCAGTTCCGGCTCACTTTCCGCCTTGTCCACCGCTGTGTAGGCACCCGCATTCAGCACCCAATCGGGCTTCAACTCACGCACGAGGCTGGTGCAGGCCTTGGTATCGGCCAGATCCAACCCTTGGCGCGTTAACGCGATGAGCTCAATGCCCTGGGGAACGGACGCCTGCAGCGCCTGGCCCAACTGCCCCGCAGCTCCGGTCACCACGACGCGCAAGCCGCTACTCATCTGAAGAGGTCCGCAGCCTGGGCATCCGCCAACCAGGGGGCCGCAGCATCCTTGGGGGCCAGCAGTGGCGCCATTCCCTCCAGCTGGGCCCCAGGCCAGGTGATGGCCAGCTGGGGGTCATCCCATCGAATCGCCCGCTCGCAATCCTTGCTCCAAAAGTCGGTGGTCTTGTAGAGCACCTCGGCGTGCTCACTCAGGGTGAGAAAACCGTGGGCAAAGCCCTCTGGCACCCAGAGCTGCTGCTGGTTTTCGGCGCTCAGCACCGCCCCCACCCACTGGCCAAAGGTGGGCGAACCGCGCCGAATATCCACCGCCACATCGAAGATGTCGCCAACAATGCAGCGCACCAACTTGCCCTGGGGATGGGGCGGTAGTTGGTAATGGAGGCCGCGCAGCACCCCGCGGCTTGAGCGGGAGTGGTTGTCTTGCACAAACACCGGGGCTTGCTCCACAGGCAAGCCAAGGGCGGCGGCAAAGCTGCGCTGGTTCCAGCTCTCAAAGAAAAAGCCCCGATCATCACCAAACAGTCGAGGGGTGAGCAGCAAAGGAACCTTGTGGCTCTCGCCAACCAGCGGGGTGCCGGCGCTGGTTCGTAGGACTTCGGCCTGCATTACGCCAGCTCCAGCAATTGCAGCAGGTAATCGCCGTAGCCGCTCTTGCGCAGCGGTGCAGCTAGGGCTTCCAGCTCGGATCCGGCAATCCAGCCCATCCGCCAGGCCACTTCCTCGGGGCAGCCCACCTTGAGGCCCTGGCGATGTTCAAGGGTGCGGATGTAGCTGCCGGCCTCGTGCAGGGAATCGCAGGTGCCCGTATCCAGCCATGCCATGCCGCGGCCCATCAATTCCACCTGCAGCAGCCCTTCGTCCAAATACTGGCGGTTGAGGTCGGTGATCTCCAGCTCTCCCCTTGCAGAAGGCTGCACGCGCTTGGCCCGCTCCACCACAGAGGAGTCGTAGAAATAGAGGCCTGTGACGGCATAGCGGCTCTTGGGCTTGGCCGGCTTTTCTTCCAGGCTCAGCACCTTGCCCTCCCCATCAAATTCCACCACCCCGTAGCGCTCGGGATCGCGCACGCCGTAGGCAAACACCGTGGCCCCTGCCAGCCCCCCATTGAGGCCCTGCAACTGGGGTGAGAGGTCGTGGCCATGGAAGAGGTTGTCGCCCAGCACCAGGGCAGCCGGCGCACCAGCAAGAAAATCGGCCCCAATCAAAAAGGCCTGGGCCAGGCCATCGGGGCTGGGCTGGACGGCGTACTGAATCTCCATGCCCCAGGCCGATCCATCACCCAGCAGCCGCTGGAAGGCGGGTTGATCCACCGGGGTGGTGATGATCAGCACCTCCCGAATCCCCGCCAGCATCAAGGTGCTGAGGGGGTAATAAATCATGGGCTTGTCGTATACCGGCAGGAGCTGTTTGCTCACCGCCTGGGTAATCGGATGGAGCCGGATGCCGCTCCCTCCGGCCAGGACAAGCCCCTTTCGGCTCACTGGGCTACTGGGGGCAGGGCCTTCATCAGGCTGCCCATCTCGAGGGCCTGCATGCCATAGCTCCAGCCCAGGTTGCTCTTGATGCCGGCCCGCTCGAGGGCCTGCTGCATGGTGTCGGTGGTAAGCACCCCAAAAATCACGGGCACCCCACTATCGCGGGATACGGCTGCCACCCCCTTGCTCACTTCAGCGACCACCACATCGAAATGGGGGGTATCGCCGCGGATCACGGCACCCAGGGTGATCACCGCTTGATAACGGCCGCTAGCCGCCATCCGCTGGGCCACCAGGGGGATTTCAAAGCTGCCGGGCACCCAGGCCACATCCAGCTGGCTGCTGGCTTCACTGGCGTCAATGCCATGGCGCGATAGGCAATCGAGGCAACCACTCAGGAGCTTGGCTGTCACCAAATCGTTGAAGCGAGCTACCACCACACCGATCCGGAGGCTGGCCGCCTCCGTAAACCGTCCTTCAAAGGTCGCCACGTCTTGGCTGCATCGTTGGGGATCAGCCTACGCAGGCTGGCGGCTTGGCCTCTCAGCGGGCCCTAAACCACAAAGAAGCTGACGCCCCAGTTGAGCAACACCAGGGCCACCCAGGCGATCCCGCCCAGCAGGATCAGGCGGTTGGAGCGGCCAGAATCTTCGCTGCTGGCGTAGAGCACCGGCACCGCCACGATCAAGGCAAACGACATCACCACCAGGGCCAAAACGGTGAGGGTGTTGAGGATCTGCATGGTGGGTGCGGCGAGTGGCCAGGGGCCAATTCAGGCAGTTGGCGGATTCTCACACGACGGCCCGGCTCTGTTTGCCACAGGCGCGGGCTTCCTTCACAAGTTGTGGGCATACGTTGCGGGTAGCCATCGATCCCCTTTCCGACCTACCCTGTTGGGATCGATCGACGAGGGTCGCGCGGAGCCCATGGAATCCACCACCATTTCCACGAAGTACCAAGTGGTGCTGCCCAAGGCTGTGCGGGACCGCTACCAACTCAAGCCTGGCCAAACCTTGCAGCTGATTTCCCTCCCGGACAGGATTGAACTCGTGCCGCTGCAACCTCCTGCAGCCCTGCGCGGCTTTCTCAAAGGGGGCAACAGCTTTGAGCGGGAGCCCGATCGGCTGTGAGCTCGCCTGGGACCCCTGCCCCTGCCACCCCTCTAACGGTGGTGGATTCCTCTGGCTGGATTGAGTTCTTCACCGATGGGCCCCAGGCCAACGACTTCGCCCCTGCCATTGAGGCTTCATCCCAGCTGATCGTGCCCACCTTGAGCCTGCTGGATGTGTTCAAGTGGGTGCTGAGGGAGCACGGGGAAAGCGCCGCCATCCAGGCCACAGCCCTCATGCAACGGGGCCATGTGGTTGAGCTCAGCGCCCAACTCGCCCTTGAAGCCGCCCAATTGGGCTTGGCCCACCACTTGCCCATGGCCGACAGCGTGATCTTGGCTACCGCCAGGCAGCACAAAGCCCGCCTACTGACCCTGGACAGCGACTTCGCCAACCTCAGCGATGTGGTCTGGATTCCCAAGAAAGCCAAGGGGTGATGGGCCCCATTCCCCCCTTACGATCGATCCGTTGATGCCCCCCAGCCGTGGCCGCGCCAGCCGAGCAGCAGCCTGAGCTGGCCATCCAGGGAAGTCTGTTTGGCGAGCCGGAAGCGGCCCAGCCCAAGACCCCATCCCAAACCAAAACCACAGGCACCGCGCTCGGGGCCCTGGGCGATCTCGATGAAGCAGCACTGGCCGCCGATGCCAGCAGCCGGCCAAGGCAGCGGCAAGCCAGGGCAGCGAGCGAGCCAGACCAAAGCGAGCCATCCCCTGGGCCCAGCCCAGACGCCAGCTCCGATCTGCCCCCCTGGCACCACCACGGCCTGGTGGACCCGGAGCAGCTCACGCCGATGCTGCGCCACTACGTGGAGCTCAAGGCCGCCCATCCCGAGCGGGTCCTGCTCTATCGCCTGGGCGACTTTTTTGAATGCTTTTTTGAAGACGCCATTTCCCTCTCCCGGGTCCTCGAGCTCACCCTGACCGGCAAGGAAGCAGGCAAGGCCATCGGCCGGGTGCCGATGGCAGGCATTCCCCACCACGCCGCCGAGCGCTATTGCGCCGAGTTGGTGCGCCGCGGCCTGAGCGTGGCCCTCTGCGACCAACTCGAGACGGCCTCCGCAAAGGGACCCGCCAAGGGCGAACTGCTCAAGCGGGGAATCACCCGGGTGCTCACCCCGGGCACGGTGCTGGAAGACGAGATGCTCTCGGCCAGGCGCAACAATTGGCTCTGCGCCGTGGTTTTAAGCGCCGAGGGCGATGGCACCCGCTGGGGGCTGGCCGTGGCGGATGTGAGCACGGGCGAATTTCAGGTCACCGAGCGCCAGGGCAGTGATCTGTTGCATCAGGAGCTGCTGCAGGTGGAAGCGGCCGAAGTGCTGTGGCCCTCCGCGGAAGGGGGTTCAGCCTCCCAAGGGCAAGGGCCCAAGCCGGCCTGGTGCCCCGATGGTTTGCATCTGACGGCCCTGCCCCGCACCCCCTTTGAGGCCCCAGAAGCCAGCGCCACCCTCAAAAGCCGGTTTGGCCTGGCCAGCCTCGATGGGCTTGGGCTCCAGGCTGTTCCCTTGGCGATGCGGGCGGCCGGGGGCCTGGTGGCCTACCTCGATGCCACCCAAGAGGGCCAAGTTCCCCTCGACTTCCCCACCACCTGGCACGCGGGGGATCTGTTGATCCTTGATGCCCAAACCCGTCGCAACCTGGAGCTCACCAAAACCCAAACAGCGGGAGCAAGCCAGGGCTCTTTGCTCTGGGCCCTGGATCGCACCCACACCACCATGGGCGGCCGCTGCCTCAGGCGCTGGGTGGAAGCACCCCTGGTGGAACGCAGCGCCATTCTCGAGCGCCAAGCCGGTGTGGGGGAACTGGTGGCCCAGCGGCCCCTGCGGCTTGGGGTGCGGCGGTTGCTCAGGCCCATGGGGGATCTCGAGCGCCTCGCCGGGCGGGCTGGGGCCGGCAGCGCCTCAGCCCGGGATCTGGTGGCCCTGGCCGATGGCCTCGAGCGCCTGCCCCAATTGGCAGCCCTGCTCGCCAAAAGCACCAGCCAGCCCCTGCAAGCCCTGGCCCAGCCCTGGCCCGAGCTGGAAACGATCGCAGCCCTGCTGCGCCACAACCTGCTCGACACACCCCCCCTCACCATCAGTGAAGGGGGCCTGATCCACGACGGTGTCGATCCCCAACTCGATGGCCTGCGCAACCAACTCGACGACCAAGACGCTTGGCTGCGCGGCCAGGAAGCGCTCGAGCGCCAAGCCAGCGGCATCCCCACCCTCAAACTCCAATACCACCGCACCTTTGGCTACTTCCTGACGGTGAGCCGGGCCAAATCGGCAGCCGTGCCCGACCACTGGATTCGCCGCCAGACCCTGGCCAATGAGGAGCGCTTTGTGACCCCTGAGCTCAAGGCCAGGGAAGGCAAGATCCTCCAGCTCAAGGCCCGGGCCGCCCAACGGGAATACGAGCTGTTTTGCCAGCTGCGCTCGGAAGTGGGAACCCGGGCAGCCCCGATTCGGGTCGCCGCCCGGCTGGTGGCCGAGCTGGATGCGGTGGCCTCCCTCGCCGATGTGGCCGCCACCGGGGGCTACTGCTGCCCAGAGATCACGGACAGCCGCGAGCTGGTGATTGAGGCGGGCCGCCACCCGGTGGTGGAGCAGTTGCTGGTGGAGGAAGCCTTCACCCCCAACGATCTGGCCCTCGGCGGCAAAGCCACCCCCGACCTGCTGGTGCTCACGGGGCCCAACGCCAGCGGCAAGAGCTGTTATTTGCGCCAGGCGGGCCTGCTGCAGTTGATGGCCCAAATGGGCAGCTGGATCCCCGCCCAATCGGCCCGGCTTGGCATTGCCGATCGGATCTTCACCCGGGTCGGCGCCGGCGACGACCTCTCCTCAGGCCAATCCACCTTCATGGTGGAAATGGCCGAAACCGCCAACATCCTTCACCACGCCACGGACCGCTCCCTGGTGCTGCTCGATGAGATTGGCCGGGGCACCGCCACCTTCGATGGGCTGTCGATTGCCTGGGCCGTGGCCGAGCACCTGGCGGCCGCCGATGGCCAGGGCATCAGGGCCCGCAGCGTATTTGCCACCCATTACCACGAGCTCAACGAACTCGCCGAGCTCCTACCCAACGTGGCCAATGCCCAGGTGCTGGTGGAGGAATCCGGCGAGAGCCTGGTGTTCCTGCACCGGGTTGCCGCCGGTGGTGCCAACCGCAGCTATGGCATCGAAGCCGCCCGTTTGGCCGGGGTGCCGCCTTCGGTGGTGCTGCGGGCCCGCCAGGTGCTGGGCCGCATTGAAGCCAACAGCCATGTGGCCGTGGGCCTGAGCCATGGGAGTTAGCAAGCTTGCCGCCTAGCCAGCTTCAAGCCAGGCCCTGCGCAACAGGGCATTGCAGGCGGCCGCCACCAAACCAGCCCCGCCCTTGGGGCCCTCCAGCCGCAGGTGCACCAGGCCACTCGCCGCCAAATGCCGCTTGCTCTCGGCGACCCCCACAAACCCCACGGGCATGCCAATCACCAACGCCGGCGCAGGGCAGGAGCCGGCGGCCACCAAATCCAGCAGGGTCTCGAGGGCCGTGGGGGCACTGCCAATCAGCACCACCAAGGGGCGAGCGTCCCGGGGCGGGCCGCCAAGGGATTCGCCTCCCAGGACTTTCAGGGCCGCGGCCATGCCCAGGGAGCTGCGGGTTTCCGAAGCTGGCGCCCCATCGGCCACGGTGGGCGGCGCCCACTCCAGCAGGGTGTGTACGGGATTGGAGAAGGTGCGCCGGGCCATGGGCGCCACCGCGGCAGCTGCCATGGCCGTATCGGTAAGGATCACCGCGCCCTGGGCCACCGCCGCCGCCCCGAGGGCGCAAGCCTGGGGGCTCCAGGCCACCAGCGGCGCCAACTCCAGATCGCCACTGCTGTGTACGAGACGCTCCAGCAGCTCCTGCTCCAGGGAGCTCAGCCCCTGATAAATCCCGGTGGGCTCAAGCCATGTGCGAATACGCCGCACGCTCTCGCTGAAAATCGGATGGTCGATCCCCCGCTGGCTCGTTTCGCTCTGGGCCATGGCGGCAGGCTGCAGCGGCCACCAGACTTTGGCTGGTCATGCCCCCCTAACCCGATGCCCTTCCACCTCTATTGGGGCGACGATGAGGCCGCCCGCAGCCGGGCCATCGAGGCCCTAATTGAGAGGCTGATCGATCCGGCCTGGGGCAGCATCAACCTCAGCCGGCTCGATGGCAACGACGCCGGCCAGGCAGCCCAGGCCCTCGCTGAAGCCCGCACACCCCCCTTGGGATCGGGGGCCCGGGTGGTGATCCTGCAGCGCAGCCCCTTTTGCAACCAATGTCCAGCGGAGTTGGCTGAGCAATTGGAAAGCGGCCTGGATGTGCTGCCAGAAACCTGCCACCTGGTGCTGGTGAATCCCGGCAAACCCGACGCCCGCCTGCGCACCACCAAGGCGTTGCAAAAACTGGTGAAAGCTGGCCAAGCCTTCGAAGCCAGTTTTGCCCTGCCCGCCATCTGGGATGGGGCCGGCCAAGTGGAGCTGGTGCAGCGCACGGCCCAAGCGCTCGGGCTGCGATTAGAGCCAGCGGCTGCCGAAGGCCTGTCGGAGGCCATCGGCAGCGACAGCGCCCGGCTGGCGAGCGAACTGGAGAAACTCTCCATCTATGCCGGCACCGATGCCAAGGGCCAAACCCACACGATCACGGCCGCAGCGGTTGCAGCCCTGGTGGCCAGCCACGCCACCAACAGTCTGGCCGTGGGCGATGCCCTGCTCGCTGGCAAGCCGGCGGATGCCATTGCCCTGGTGGATGCCCTGCTGGAAGCCAATGAACCGCCCCTGCGGATCGTGGCGGCCCTCTCCAGCCAAATCCGCGGCTGGCTTTGGGTGAGCCTCCTGGAGACGGCAGGCGAGCAAGACGTCGCCGTGATCGCCAAGGCCGCTGGCATCGGCAACCCCAAACGCATCTATGTCATGCGCAAGCAAATCCGCGGCAAACAGTCCGGGCACTTCCTCAAGCTGTTGGGGCAGCTGCTGGAGGTGGAAGCCGCCCTCAAGCGCGGAGCCGACGGCCGGGATGCCTTCCGCGATGGCTTTTTATTGGCACCAGCCGAGCGGTAAGGGGGCGCTTCTAAGGGGGCTCGGTGAATAATTGAGCCTTCCCGCGCGAGCGCTTCGGCGATCGGTTGCCATGGCCCTGCTGGTTCAGAAGTTTGGCGGAACCTCGGTGGCAAGCGTCGAGCGCATCCAGGCCGTGGCCCAGCGCATCTGCCGCTGCCGTGACGAGGGCAACGACCTGGTGATCGTGGTGTCGGCGATGGGGCACACCACCGATGAACTCACCGGACTCGCTGCCGCCATCAACCCCAACCCGCCCCAACGGGAGATGGACATGTTGCTGGCCACGGGCGAACAGGTGTCCATGGCCCTGCTGGCGATGGCCCTCCATGCCGAAGGGGTTCCTGCCGTTTCGATGACCGGCACCCAGGCCGGGATCATCACCGAATCCGCCCATGGCCGGGCCCGGATCCTGGAAATCCGCACCGAACGGCTACAGCGCCTGCTCGAGGACGGCTTCGTGGTGGTGGTGGCCGGCTTCCAGGGCACCAGCTCCGGCGCCGCCGGCACCCCCGAAATCACCACCTTGGGCAGGGGCGGCTCCGACACCTCTGCTGTTGCCCTGGCTGCAGCCCTCGGGGCCCAGGCCTGCGAGATTTTCACCGATGTGCCCGGGGTGCTCACCACCGATCCCCGCAAGGTGGCGGATGCCCAATTGATGGACCAGGTGAGCTGCGACGAAATGCTTGAGCTGGCCAGCCTGGGCGCCTCCGTGCTGCACCCCCGGGCCGTGGAAATTGCCCGCAACTACGGCGTCCCCCTGGTGGTGCGCTCCAGCTGGAGTGACGAACCGGGAACCCTGCTGACCAGCAGCAAGGGGCGGCCGATCGGCCATGGGGGCCTGGAACTGGGCAAGCCCGTGGATGGGGCCGAACTGGAACCAGCACAAGCCGTGGTGGCCCTCACCCATGTGCCCGATCAACCGGGCATCGCAGCCCAGCTGTTTGAAGCCCTCGGCAAGGCCGGATTGAACGTGGATCTGATCGTGCAGGCCACCCATGAAGGCTCAGACAACGGCAGTTTCACCAACGACATTGCCTTCACCCTGGCTGAGGCCGAACTTGATCAGGCCCAGCTGGTCTGCCGTGAGGTGCTGGCGGAGCTCGGCGCCGATTTGGGGATCGGCGGAGCCCAGCTCAGGGCCGAGGGGGGCATGGCCAAGCTGAGCATCTCCGGAGCCGGCATCCTGGGCCGACCAGGGGTGGCCGCCAAACTCTTCGACACCCTGGCGAAAGCAGGCATCAACCTGCGCCTGATCGCCACCAGCGAAGTGAAGGTGAGTTGCCTGGTGGCGGGCCATCAAGGCACCAAGGCCCTGCGGGCTGCCGCCGAAGTGTTTGAACTGACAGACCAACAACTCAACCGTCAAACCACACCTGCAGGCGCCGATGAACCGGCCGTCCGCGGGGTGGCCCTGGACCTGGATCAGGCCCAGGTGAGTGTGCGCAAGCTCCCCGATCGCCCCGGCACCGCAGCAGCGGTTTGCCGCGCCCTGGCCGATGCGGGCATCAGCCTGGACGCCATCGTCCAATCCGAGCGCACCCACGGAACAGGCGAGGCCCTCAGCCGCGACATGAGCTTCACCCTGCGCAAGGGAGATTTGGGCAAGGCAGGCCAGGTTCTCAGCGCCCTGCTGAAGCAGTGGCCCGAAGCCCACTTCGAACAGGGCGCGGCCATCGCCCGGGTCAGCGCCGTGGGGGCGGGCATGCCCTGCACCCCTGGCACGGCCGCCCGGATGTTCCGGGCCTTGGCCGATGCGGGCATCAACATCGAGCTGATCGCCACCAGTGAAATCCGCACCAGTTGCGTGGTGCCTGAAAACCTGGGCGTCCAGGCGCTGCAAGTGGTGCATGGGGCCTTTGGGCTCGGCGGCAACACCCTGCACCGGGCCCACGGCACCGAAGCCCCCCTGGTGGCACCAAAGCCCTAAGGAAGCGCCACTCCGGCAGCCTGCTCAAGCGTCACATCGACCATGGGCATCACGGCACTACCCCAACCGGAGGGGGGGAGGAGGCTCGGGGCACCGGCAGCAGGCTGGGCCTGGTTACCCGCCGCAAAGGTGCCATTGACCCAGGCCAGGATCAGGGGGGACAGCACGGCGGCCGGTGGGGTCTTCGCCGGAGCCGGGGCGGCCTTGACCGGTGCACGCATGTTGAAGTGATCGCCGCCTTTGACCAGCACCAAACGGTGGCCCATGGCCGGTGATTGGGAGAAGGGAAGCAAGGCCTCCGGATCGGGTGACACCACCCAGTCGTGGCTGCCACTCACCAAGAGCACCCGGGCCTGGATGCCTTGGACCGCATCCGGGCTGAACAGCAGCCCAATGGGGGGACTCACCGCCACCACCGACTTGACCCGCGCGTCTGGCTGGGGCGGAGCGTCAGCCGTAGAAACAAAACTGCACTGCAAAATCCAGCTCAGAGTGCGCTCGGGATTCAGGAGATCACCGCAGTTCTGACGGAGCGGACCGGAACTGGATCGACCACCTGCCAACTGCAGAGCCGTAATCGCTCCCCAGGAATGGCCCACCACCACCGTGGATTGGACCTGAATGCCCTGGACACCAGCCAACTTGCCGGCAGCAATGCCATCAAGAACAGCACTCACGTCCATGGGCCGCAGCCGCAGCTCTTCGGGCGTGGGCGGTGGGGCCTTGCCCGCCAGCATCGCCCGTTGCTGCTCCTGATCACTGCCTGGATGGACAGGCAGCACCACCGTGTAGCCATAACTCGCCAGATGGCGCGCCCAGCCCTCAAAGTTGGTCGGGCTATCCCAGAGCCCATGGGAGATCACCACCAACCGGCCGTTGGGATTGGCCTGGGGCTGCAGCACCACCAGCATGAGTGGCGCAGGCCGATGGCCCACCGCCAAACTCAGTTCACGACGAACAACAACGCTGGGGCCCGGCTTAGCGAGGCTGGGATCGGAGCTCATCGGCACACCCGTTTTGAGCAGCTTGTTGGTCACCACCCGCTGCTGGGCATTGCGCTTGATCCCTTGCACCACCTTGGGCAAATCAACCCGAACGGTCTTGCCAGGCAGGGCCTGCAGCAACGACAGCATGGTGATTTGACCGCCAGCAGCGGCTTGATCCACGGCCTTGGCCAGGGCAGCAGC
>Ga0310095_100145_pt1 | contig 12217 bp, 3 predicted proteins | sample LakMicSRFLOrngD5_FD_194442 | JGI IMG/M metagenome (GOLD analysis project Ga0310095, IMG submission 194442) | Enriched freshwater cyanobacterial communities from Lake Michigan, Michigan, United States - MI23.SRFL.Orng.D5 | ecosystem: Environmental > Aquatic > Freshwater > Lake | place: USA...
GGCTCCCCCCCCGCCAGGGCCCTATTCGCCAAATAGCAGCTGGGTGAGTACCACGTCCACCAGGGAGACGCTCACCAGGATCATCACCACGGCGCCGGTGGTGCTGCTGCCTACTTCCTTGGGGCCGCCCCGGGTGGTGAGGCCCCAGCCACAGGCGATCACGGCGATGATCAAGCCGAACACCACCGCCTTGATCAGCATCGACGGCAGGTCAGAGGGCTCCAGCCAGGTGCGTACCGAATCCCAGAACACCGAGGGCGGGATCGCATAGAGGGCGGTGCTGCTCAGCTGACCCGACCACACGGCCACGGCGAAAAACAGCAGGCACTGCACCGGCGCCATCACCACCATCGCCACTACTCGGGGCACCACCAGGTATTCGACCGGGTCGGTGCGCAGCATCGTGATCGCATCGATCTGCTCGGTGACTTTCATGGTGCCCAGCTGGGCGGCATAGGCCGTGGCCACCTTGCCGGTGATCAGCGTGGCGGTGAGGATCGGCGCGATTTCCCGGGCCAGGCCGATGGCCAAAATGCCGCCCACGGTGGAGCCGGCACCCTGCTTAACCAGTTCGGCCGCCACTTGGATGTTGAACACGGTGCCGGAGGCCAGGCCCGTGATCACCACGATCAAGATGCTGCCGGGACCCGCCTCAAACAGCTGCTCCAGCAAGTCATTGGGACTGATCCGGCCCCGGACGATCGCCGCAAGGGCTTGGCCGCCAATCATCAGGCTGCTGCCCAGCCGCCTGAGCCAGCGCGGCCGCAGCCAGCGGGGCAGCCGGGTGGGCCGCCTGACGGGGGCCTTGGCCGCCAAGCGGCTCGAGCTGGGGGGTTCGGGGGTCATCCGTTCGGACGTTATGGGGGGGTGGGTTGAAGCATCGGCTGATGGCCCTTCTGGGGCCAGTGGCGCATCACCACCAGGCCCAGGACAACAAGCACGGCCGGAAGCAGGCCCATGCAAAGACGGATCGTGATCAGGGCGCTAGCGGGTTGGTGGATGCCCAGGTCCTGCACGTAGCCGCTCAGGCTGAGCAGGCCGCCATAGCCCACCATCACCAGACTGATGCAGACCTTCTGGGCCAGCACCATCCAGGCGCTGTATTGGCCGGCCGGTTTTTCCGGGTCGGCATCTATCGCATCCGGCAGCAACGACCAGGGAATCAGGTAGGCGGTGGAGGCCCCAACGCCCGCCGTGGTGATCGTGGTGAGTAGGGCTATCAGCTTGACCAGGTTGGCCCAGGAGCCGGTGGGGCCGAAGGCGGGATCCAAGGGTGGTAGGACCAGCACCGCCAGGCAGCCGGCCACCCAGAGGCCACTGCCCAGGCGCAGGGCGACCAGGCGGCCGCGGCGATGGGAGAGGCGGTTCCAGAGCCAGAGCCCCAGCAGGGTGCTGACCAGGAACGGCAGCAGGATCCAGCGGCTCCAGCCCTCCGGCACCTGCAGCACCATGGGCAGATAAAAGAGGGCCACGGCTTGCATCAGTTGCAGGGCGCACCAGAGCAGCAGGTAAAGCCCTAGCACTCGCACGAAGCGACCGTTTTGGATCACCCGACCCAGGAGGCGGCGGGTGGTGCCGGGATGGCTCACGGGGCGCTGGCAGTGGCGGGCGGCGGGCACCAGGCCCCAGCCGCAGATCAAGGTGGTGACCGTGATGATCAGGCCTGAGACCACCCCCACGGGCAGGTAGGCGGAGGGGTCTTGCAGGTCTTTGACCAAGACCCCCGCCAGTACCGAGGCCACCAGGGTGGCGAGGATCGAGCCGGTGAAGCGGGCCGTGTTGAGCTTGGTGCGCAGGGGCACATCGGTGGTCAGTTCGGCGGCTAGGGCGGCGTAGGGCAGGTTGACGCAGGTGTAGAGGCTGTTGGCGACAATCGAGATCAGCAGGAAAATCCAAAATTTCACCCATGCGTCTGGCCAGGGGGGCAGCCACCACATCGCCGCCATGGCCAGACCCAGGGGCAGGGCGCTCCAGACGATCCAAGGCAGGCGCGGCCCCCAGCGGGGGCTGGTGGTTTTGTCGCTCAACCAGCCGATCACCGGATCATTGATCGCATCCCAGAGGCGGCCGCAGCCATAGGCCAGGCCCGCCTGCCAGGGCGGTAGCCCTGCGGCTGTGTAAAACAGCATTAAATAGAAGCCGATCAGGGCAGCACCCATGCCGGTGCCTACATCGCCCATGCCGTAGGACCAGAGCAGCCGGGACCGGGCGCGTCCGCGCAGGTCGGCCGCATCGGTCACCGCGGGATCGGAACCAGGCGCCTGGCCCGGAGCCGATCGATTCGCCGGTTCAGGGCTGGCCCCCTGCTCCGCCCCGGCCGAACCGTGCTTGGCCGCGGTCCGGGCCCCTTTCCCGCTTGAGTCGTTACCCACGTCCCTGTCTGCGGCCAAAGCTGCCTGTCCTGACGCAGGCCATAATGCTGCAGCTGCCCATGATCCAGACCTCCTCCCCATGGGCGGACCCTGGAATCACGGATCAGCCCAGTACATGGGTACTAGCGCGGGCGTAGTTTAGTGGTAAAACCTCAGCCTTCCAAGCTGATGATGCGGGTTCGATTCCCGCCGCCCGCTTCCATTTTCAATAAGGGGGTTTGGCTCCAAACCCTTGTTGCGACAACCGCTGGGGCGGCTAGCTGCGGTCAATGCCGGGTTTGGATACAAAGTTATGGGTCGAAAGCCACGCCAAGATCGCTCCAGTGATTGTCAGGAGAAAATCAGGATTTGGCGTGCCAGGCCCCTGTTGCAGCCCCGTTGCAACAGGGGCCTGGCGATGTTGTGTCGTTGGGGCCTAACTCTACAAATCAAGCAGACGTGTTCAGGGCCCCATTCCTGAACATGTCTGTTTCCACCTCTATCGGCTCCCCGCTACAGCAGGCGAAGTCAATCAGCGCTTAGGGATTCGATTTCGAGACTGCGATCACGGAGGAGCTCAAAATTCCGGAGGGAGGCGAGATGGAAACAGATGAGTTCGTATGTGCCGGTGCGAACGAGATCAACGATGGCCTCAGAGGAGAGGGAGGCCAGACGCGATGGTTCAACAGCATAGAAGCCATCGACATTGAAGGTTTCACCGTTTGCGGAAGTGGCTTGAACCTGCTTGGCTTCTAGGAGGTTGAGATCTTTGAGCTTTTTGCAGATCGCCTGGGTTAGCTCAAATTCGGCCTGGTACTGACTTAAGAAATCGAGGACATTTTGGGTGTATTCCGATGGCGAGCCATCCGCGCCTATGAGTGCGGGGCCGTCGTCGGACTGGTTGAAACCAGGGAAGGATTCATCGATGCAGAGATAATATTTTTCATTGTCATCGGAGAGGGCGAGAACAAAGGGATAGCGTCGAACAAAGGCAGGGATATAACGGCTTTTCCAATCGCCATCGGAACCAACGAAGGCATTTTCGCCATTGCGCATGCCAAGGAGGAGGACGGGAATGACGGATTCCTCATCGCCGGCAAAGACGATGGGGTAATCGGCGAGTGCTGAGAGGAATTCAGCTGCCATGAGTGGCACTGAATTGGTTTTTTTAGCAAAGGAAAAATCTTTGACCTCTTTGGCATGCCAGTTGGAATGGCGCTCGGCGGTGATGGGGGCGACTTCGTTATAGAAGAGGAGCTGGGTGTCCATGGGATTAGGGGATGGTGTTAGGGAAAGGATGCTGCTGGGACGGTGTGTGCAGCTAGTGGTTAAGTCTGAACTAAAAATTTAGCACAGAGCGTCAACAGAGATGCAGATGAGATGGAGCAATCCCCAGGGCGTCTGCGATCAGAGGGGCCGTTGCATTTGCTTATCGCGGGCGAGGACGTTCTGGTTTGGATTGACGATAGAGCGTTCGACGATTTGATCGATGTTGCCAACGGCAGCGAGGAGATCTGTAACGCGGGTCGTTGTGATGCCGATGGACGTGAGGGCGGTGGAGCTGTTGAGCTGGAAGAGCTGCTTGAGTGCAGCTGGAGCGGTTGGATCGTTTGCGTCTATGAGTTTTTGGTTGACATTGTCTGAGGTGACGCCAAGGGAAGCGGCTTGCTTGAGGATGGCGATGACGGAGTTGACGACATCAAGGAAGCCCGATTGGTTTTCATCGACAACAGCAGCGAGTGGTTCGTAGCTCAACTGGCCATTGACCAAGGTGGTTGCAATGGGATCGGCATCGGTTGCGAGCTGTTGCTGGAAGCCAGCAAGGAGTGCGCCGTCACGGGCAATGGCCTCGACGGCGCCTGATCGGAAGGCGTCATAGAGGTCTGTGGCGCTGGCATAGGTGAGGATGCGTGCGGCCTCGCCGGTTTTGGAGAGGGCCAGTTTGAGGTTCTGGGCGGCGGTGGTGCCAGCGATGACGCCAATGGAGCTGCCATTGAGCTGGTCGATGCGTGCGATGCCCGAGGAGGAGCGTGTGAGGACCTTGAGGCCTGTGGCGAGGTAGGGATCGGAGAAATCAACACCAAAGGAGCCATCGCGCCAGAGGTTGTCGGTGGCGGCCCTGAGGGCGAGATCGACCTCGCCATTGGCGACGGCGGCAAAGGTGGAGGAGAAGGAGAGGTTGGAGACGAAGGAGAGCTTGGTGGCATCACCAAAGATGGCGATGGCCAAGGCCTTGGCGATGTCGACATCGACGCCTTGCAGGGAGCCGCTAGTGGCATCAGGAGCGGAGAAGCCGATGTTGGCAGCGGTGCCGCCGGTTGCGACCTGGAGGGTGCCGCGGTTGCGGATCAACTCCAGCAGATCACCTCTGTTGTCGTTGTTGATGAGGGGATCTGTGGTGCCCTGGCCAAGGAAGGGGAGTGAGCGGAGCTGGCCGCCCTCGCTGGCGGTGTTCTGCTCGATGTTGCTGGCCATGGGGAAGTGTCGCTGCCACATCTCGGTGGCATTGCCGAGGCGGGCGAGCAGCTTTTGGGTAAAGCCGCGTGCGAGGCCAAGGGCCTTGCCGAGGGAAGTTGTGTCTGTGGTTGAGGCGTCGAGTTCGAGGAAGACGCGGGTTTGGGGAGCGATGGCATTGAGATCGGCGCCGCCGCGCTCGGCCTGGGCGAGGAGTGCGGGGAGATCGCCCGAACCGATGCCGAGCTCGGCGGCGGCGGCAGGGGCCTGAACGATCCAATTGACGGCATCTTTGAGCGAGCTCTGGTTTTCAGGCAGGGCGACGGCGAGGGGTTGGATGGAGAAGGTTTCCTGCAGCAAGGACGAGCCGGTGATGGTGGCCTGGTAGCCCATCAAACGGGTGCGATCAGAGGCGATGGCCTTGATCTGGCCGTTGCGTAGCGCCTCGGCGAGCTCGGTGCTGGTGGCGTATTCGGTGACGGAAGCGTTGATGCCGTTGGCGTTAAGGAAGCCGAGGGCGTTGGCCTTGGCTGTGGAGCCAGTAATGACGCCGATGGTTTGATCTTTGAGCTCGGCGGCAGAGGAGAGTCCGATCACGAGGAAGGACTGCATGTCGACGAGGTAGGGATTGGAGAAGTCGATGCCGAGGTTGACATCGCGGTTGAGGGTGCTTGTGGAGCCGAGTAGGCCGAGGTCGGCGTAGCCATCGCGGACATTATTGAGGCCAGGAACGAGGGCCTTGTTGGGACGAATGGCGAGGGCATCTGGGTTGCCTGTGAGCTGTTCGCTGATGGCGCGAGCGATATCGACGTTGTAGCCGTACCACTGGCCATCGCTGCGCTGGCTGGAGGTGCCAAGGAGGCCAGGGATCATCTCGGCAACGAGGAGGCCGCGTTCCGCAATGGCGGCCATGGCATCGCCGGCGCCGAGATCAGAGCGGCGTAGGGCGGCATTGAGGGTGTCGGCGGTGTAGGAGCCGAGTAGCTCAAGGGCCGGCTTGTTGTCAATCAGGAGGGTGGCCTTGGTGGCTGAGAGGGAGAAGGAGGTGGCGGAAGTGGAATCGAGATTGATTAGGGAGATGCTGTCTGAAAGGGGGTCAAAGTTGAGGAGGGAGGAGAGGCTTTGATCGGCGGTTGGTCGGTAGAAGTAAACGCGATCGGAATCGGTATCAAAGCCGAGGTCGACGGAGTTATTGCTAGAGCCAGAGAGGAGGTGTAGGCGATCTTTACCAGAGCCAAGGGAGGCGCTATCGGCGTTGGCATAGAGCACCAAGGTGTCGTCAGCCGAACCGGTGGAGATGAGGTTGGCGCCAGTGCCGTTGGAGTGGATGAACTGGGAGTTATTGATGGCGCTGTAGTTGATGGAGCCGCTGAGGTAGATAGCGCCAGAGTTTGCCTGGGCGTAGACCATGGAGCGTGCGCTGGCGAGGGTGGCTGCATCGCCGCGGATGACGCGCAGAACGCCGTCGTTGTAATCAAAGTCGCTGGTAGCGCCGGATAGATCCTCAAAGGAGAAGGCGCCATCGCCAACGGGTTTGATGTGCACGCGTCCATCGGCGTTGAAGGAGCCAATGAAGAAGACATCACCAGTTTGGCTGAGCATCACCGGTGCATAGAAGCCGGAGCCGCCGGCGACGGTCCAGGTGCTGAAGGTGGTTTTGTTGCCGCCCTGTGCGAGTCGGAAGCCCGGAGCGAGGTTGCTGCGGATGGCGGTGCGGAAGGCGTCTGTATTGGCAATTGGAATGGCGTTGCCGTTGGCATCGTTGATCGAGAAGGAGCTGTTGCCAGCGGCATCGATGGAGAGATCGACCTTAACGAAGGCATAGGTATTGGTATTGCTGCAGCTGCTGGCAAGTGAAATGGCGAGTGATTCGCCGTTGTTGAGGTAGAGGAGATCGCCGAGGCCAGCTTTTTGGGCAATGGCAAGTTCGGTAGCGGCGGCGGTAGAGGTAGCGATGGAGGCGCGCAGGAGCAGATCGGCCTTGGAAGAGCCTGTGGTGCCTGCGCCTGTGGTGTTGAGGGCAAGGGTGAGAGCGCCATCGGATTCGCTGATCTGCACCTCAGTGACGAGGACGGTGGCATGGTTGCGGCGTGAGAGAGCAAAGCGCAATTCCTGGCCGGAGCTCAGGAGAACCTGGCTAGTGCCTTGGCTAAAGAGGCTGCGGCCGGCGTCGTCGTTGACGGCGCCGATGGAACCGATCACGGCAGCGGCGAGGTTGGGTGCGGTGGATGTGCCATCGGGGGCAAGGAAGAGGCCGCTGGCGTTGACGCGATAGAGCAAGACGGTGACCTGGCTATCGGCGAGGGCGTCGGCCTTGAGGGTGGAGAGATCGACCATCACAGGGGCAGAAGCGTTGCCCGAGAGGATGAGGCCTGAGGAGGAGGTGGGGGTCGAACCGGCAGCGCGTGCGAGCGTTAGTCCATTGGTGAGGGCGTCGGCGGCCATGAGGACCTGGGCGTCGCTGCTGATCTGGGTGCGTTCCTGAGCGGCACCTGGTGAGGAGAGCATGGCAAGGGTTGCGTTGCTGACGCTCTTGGAGGCGGTGCCCGCTAGGGGAGAGGAGCCGGCCTGTTGGGGCTTGGGTTCGGGCCGATCGGAGAAGAGGAGATAGGAGGAGAGATTGCGGATGAGGCCGTAGCTGCGGCCGTTGTTGGCAACGAGGGCGATCGGTGTGCCGCGGAAGACAACGGTGCCGCCGATGATCGCGAAGTCGGCAGCGGTGGCATCTGGGAAGCGGGAAGCGAGGACGACGAGTTGGTCACCCTCGAGAGGATTGAAATCGAGGATGAGATCGGCGTCGGTGCCTGGGGCGCCGAGGAGGAAGCGATCGGCGCCGCTGCCGCCATAGAGGGTGTTGCGGCCACTGCCGCCATCGAGGAGGTCGTTGCCACTGCCGCCATCGAGTTTGTCGTCGCCGGCGTCGCCACTGAGGCGATCGTCACCGGCATCGCCGCGGAGGATGTCGTTGCCGTCGCCGCCGGTGAGGGTGTCATCGCCAATGCCGCCGGCGAGGAGATCGGTGCCCTCATCGCCTTTGAGGGAATCGTTGCCGCTGCCGCCGTCGAGTTGGTCATTGCCTAGGCCGCCTTGGAGGGAGTCGTTGCCGCCCTCACCGGCGAGCTGGTCGTTGGCAGCGGCGCCAGCGAGGCTGTCATCGCCCCAACCGCCGTTGATGAGGTCAGGGTCGCTGGTGCCGGTGATGGTGTCAGCGGCGAGGGTTGGGACTCCGTAGGGCTGTAGGGAGGCGTTGAGGGAGGGGGATTGGAGGCCGTCGATTTGATAGACGGCGCTAGCGGCATCGGGGTTGATGGCAAAACCGCTGTCTGTGTAGCGGAGGTTGAGGGAGACCTGGGCGATGGCATCACCGATTTGCTCAGGGAGCGCGATGGTGATGGTGGTGGAGCTCAAGCCAGAGGGGATGATGATTTCGCCGACACCGTTGGCGGGAGCTGCGCTGGCATCGCTGGCATCGCTGGACTTGGTGTCAAATCTGGTGCCATCTGGTGCATTGAGGGAATAGATGAGGCGCAAGCCGTGGGCGGGAGCGGAGGAGCCAAGGGAGACCAAGAAGGTGGCACTACCACCGGGTAGGAGCCGGCCCTGCTGGAGGGGAGTGACGGAGACGAGGTGATCGCCTTGGAGGGCGGAGCTATCGAGGGCGCCGCCGGCGAGTTGGGCGGCGAAGCGCTTCTCGAGCAGGTCGGTGGAGATGGCACCAGAGAGCACCTGGGGCAGGGATTCGGTGAAGACGGCGGTGAGGGTGGCTTTAAGGCTGTTGGAAGCGGGCAGGAGGGAACGGGTGGGAAGGCCGGAAGCGCTGTATTGGTCGGCGTAGGAGCGCAATGAATCGAATTCAGCGCTGACCTTTGAGAAGACCTGGCTGATCACACCACGCTGGGCGGCGGTCATTGAGGGAGTGAGGGAGGGCAGCACCGCAGAGAGGAGTGCGCTGCGCTGATCGGCGGTGGCGCCGGCTAGCAGGGAGGCGAGATCGGCAGAGGCCAGGGCGGTGGCGAGTTTCTGGAGGGAGGCAACAGGGCTGAGGCCCGCTTGGTTGCCGAGGGTGGAGGCGAGGAGGAGGAGGCCGGAGAGCTGGGCGTGGGCAATGACCTGGGGGAAGGCATTGGTATCGCCTTTAGCGAGGGCCTCGTAGGGGTCGTAGGCACTGGAGTGGTCGGCGACATCGACAACGGCGACACCAAAGGCCTTCTGGATGGCGGCACTATTGGCAGCCGTGACGCCGGCATCAGCTAATAGGGCAGCGAGGGTGGTGACGGGTGTGAGGACACCGTTATTGAAATCACCGATCAGGACCATGCCATCAACGGGCTTGGAGGTGAGCGAATCAATGCCGCCGGTGGAGATCAGGCGGAGATGTTCGTCATTGAGCTGGCCATCATTATTGGTGTCGTATTGGCTAACGAGATCAGCAGGAATCGCCAGGGTGAAGCCGCCATCGGCATCGGTAATGGCTGCAGGTTCAGATTCGTCTTTGATGAAGTTGCGGTTGAGATCAAGCCAGACATCGGCGTTCATCAGGGGCGAGCTGGTGGTGGAGCCGCTGGAGATGAGGTAGCCGGACTTGACCAGTTCGCGGATGAGGTCGGTTTGCACCAGGGCCACATACCCGCTTGGGATCGAAACGGTGGAACCGGTCATTACCGAGGTACCGGTGGTGCCCTTAAGGGCATCGGCCACTGGTGTGCGACTGATGGATTCGGGGGTGACGGTGATGCCAACAGGAGCGGCGCGGAACACCGGCGCAATGGTGGAGAGCACGACCTGGGAGGCGGTGACGCCGGAGGGCAGGGTGGCGGCGCTGAGGTTGGCGGCGTTGAGTTCGTAGTTGTTGGAGAAAATGGTGATCGTGTTGCTAGAGAGGCCGGTGCTGGTGGTGGTCAAGGCCGTGAAGGCGTATTTAGCAGCGGTTGGATCGAAGTGGGTTTGGAGGGTTTGGTTCGGGGTATAGCCGTAGTAACGGTTATCTCTGCCGAGGAGGAGCTGGGAATCGTTGAGGTAGGGATGGCGCAGGGCTACCAGATCGCTGGCATTCTGCTTGCGCACAAAGGTGATAGAGCTGAGGGGCTTGGCTTTCTGGGTGGTGGGGAAGGCATCGACCCTGAGGCGCATACCGGAGGAGCTTTCTAAGGTGAGATTGGCCGAATCAATTAGGGGTAGCGTGAGCGCATCGGCGGAGGTGTAGCCGTTGAAGTCGAGCCAGGTTCTACCGCCGGCCAGATTGGTCTTGAGGGTGAGGTTGGCCAGGTTGGCGTCAAGGTTTTTGGCCGAGAGGGTGAGGCTATTGGCCGCTGCCAGGGTGACCGCACTGGTGCTGGTGATCTGGAGGGCATCTTGGGCAGTGAGGGAGAGACCAGCAGCGGAAATCCCGGCTGGGTTTGTGACCTGCAGCGCGCCTTCTGTGTTCCTGATGGTGATCTGGTCCGGGGCGGTGAGATTGCCTAGGGAGATCGAACCTGGGATGGCAGCGATTAGAGAGATGTCGCTACCGGCGGCGGTGGTGGAGCCAGTGAAGGAGCGCAGCTGGCCAGTGTTGAGATCGATGCCATCGCGGGCCGTCACCGTTAGGGCGCCGATGGAGCGATTGACTCCGCTGGCGGCGGTGACCTTGCCCGCTGTTGCGACAAGGCTGAGGGAGCCGGAGAGGGCCTGGGTGACGGAGCCGAGGTTGATGTCACCGCTGCTGGCGGTGAGGGCCACGGAGCCGCTGCCGGTATTGAGGCTGCTCACGGTGAGCGTGGCGGCGCTGGTGAAGGCGAAGTTGCCGGCGCTGCTGTTGAGAGAAAGGGTGGTGGCGCCGGTGCCGGCCTGGGTGACGGCCAGGGAATTGCGGGAGGCCAGGCTCACGGTGGGGGTGTCCACCTTGAAGATGCCGCCGGCCTGGCTATCGAGGTTGACGCTGGGAGCCTTGAGGGTGAGGGCGCCAAAGTTGCTGCTGGTGGCACCGGTGACGCGCACGCTGAGGGCGCCGGTGGCGTTGAGGGTGGCGGTGTTGGCAGCGCTGAGGGAGCCGGCGGTGAGATCGAGGGCTGCGGTGCTGGCGGCAGCGTTGAGGGCGACGCTGCCGCCGGCATTGATCACCAGGGGGAGGTTGGTGGAGAGGGCCGAGATGGTGAGGCTGCCGGGATCAAGGAAGCGGAAGTTATCGATGGCATAGGCCTCATCACTGGCGGCTGAATTGAGCGTGCTACCAACGCCAAGCTTGAGGCTGGTGACACCGGCGGGCACATCGAGAATCACGCGGAAACTTTGGTCTTGCCAGGTGCTAACTCCATAGAAGTTGGTGGCGCTTGCCAGGGGAGTGATGGAGTAGCTGTAGCCACTGGCGGTGGTGCCAGTGACGGGCGCGGTGACATTGGTGCCCCCGGTGAAGTTCGTGGTGGCCACGACCAAGTCGTTGGCGTAGAGGTTGAAGGTTTCGTTTTCCCAGGAATCGAGGCGATGGAGGTCAAAAGTAATGCGGCCGCCATCACCACTGAGGGCGAGGTTGCGCCAGGCATCTTGGCCATTGGTTTTGAGACCATTGGCAAAGATCCCCAGCACGTTGCCGATGCCGCCATTGGCTGCGCTGTTGAGGCTGATGGGCGAGCTGGTTACTGTGCTGGGCAACTGCCAGCCGCCTAGGGCTGATTCGAAGGATTCATTGAGTAGCTGCTGGTTGAGGCTGGTGGTGGCAACAATGTTGTCGATGGCATACGACTCATTGTCGCTGCCCTCATTGAGGGTGCTACCGAGACCGAATTTAAGGGTGCCAACGCCAGCGGGCACCTTGATGCTGACCTTGAAGGTCTGATCATTCATGCCGCTGTTGCCACCTAGAGCGCCATAGTTGGCCACCGGGGTGATGGTCCAGCTGTAACCGTTCGTGGTTCCAGAGCTGGCGGCGGTGACGCTGGTGGCGCCGTTGAACGTGCTGGAAAGGATCTGGGTGTCGTTGGCGTAGACCCGGAACTCTTCATTATCCCAGGAATCGAGTCTCAGCAGATCGAAGCTGATCGTGCCGCCAGCATTGTTGAAGTTCAGGTTGCTCCATACATCCTGGTTGGCGGTCTTTGTGCCATTGGCAAATTGCCCCAGGGCGGTGCTGGTGCTGGCACTGGTGATGAGGGGTGCGGCGCTGAGGTTGGCGGCGGTGCTCCAGGCCGTGAGGGGATTATCGAAGGTATGGGTGGTGATCACATCACCTGCCGTCAGGTTGAGGTTTGTGGGGGCACCGGTGCTGCCGGTGTTGATCGAGAGGAGCAGCTGGCCATTGGCCTCGGCCTGGTTGACGTTGAGGCTGGTGCCGGCGGCCAAGTTGATGGAATTGGCCCAGAAGGAGGAGCGGGCCGAGGCGGGCAGGACCAAGTTGCTGCCTTTGAGGGTGAGGGCACTGGCGGGGGCCAGGCTGCTCT
>Ga0310095_100147_pt1 | contig 12058 bp, 12 predicted proteins | sample LakMicSRFLOrngD5_FD_194442 | JGI IMG/M metagenome (GOLD analysis project Ga0310095, IMG submission 194442) | Enriched freshwater cyanobacterial communities from Lake Michigan, Michigan, United States - MI23.SRFL.Orng.D5 | ecosystem: Environmental > Aquatic > Freshwater > Lake | place: USA...
GTGCGCCCCCTGTCACCCATTGGTTGCAACAAATCATGCAACGGCTGGAATCCTTGGAGGGGCGTATTCCAACCCCACCCTCCGAGCAGCCAGCCCCTGCCGCCGACCCCATCCCTGTCCCTGGTGTAGCCCAGGTTGCTCCTTCAGCACCCCCTGCAGAGCCCATCCAGCGGAGGGCGGTTGGTTCCTCGGAGCGTCGACTGCGCCGTCGTAGCTCGGCTTCCCAGCTGCCCGTTGCCAGTGCTTCCGCTTCGCCGGCGGCAACAATGACCGATCCAGTGGCCGTGCCGGAACCGGGCTCCTTGAGCCAGGCCTTGATCCTCAGCGCCAGCCATTTGGCCATCCTCCAGAAGGAAGTTGGGTTGCCCACGTTCCACGCCGCCAAGGCCTTGGACTTTCGTTCCTATGCCACCTTGGCCGGCTATGGCAGTCGCCATGGCTATCCCCTTGGCCTCGTCAAGGAGGGACCCAACCAAATGGCCGCGGTGTATATCGGCCTGGAACAGGGCGATCGCGGTGGAAGGGCTAGGCGACTTTGGGCTGTTGTGCCCGTAGCCCGTTTAAGGACTTTGGAGGTCTGAACTGAACTGGGTAGGTTGGCATTAAGCGTTTGTGGACGTTGGATGATGGTCTAATAACCTTTTAAGTTGGGCGGATCTTGCTGAAGATTCTTGAGAACCAGTTTTGAGGCTAACGCTATTGTTGTTTGGTCGGATTTTTAAGTCTCCCTCTTGTCAAACGGTTCTCCTGTTTTAGGGTTGTTTTAGGCGGCGCCTACTTTGAGTGCCGGTAGGCAGGGTATTAGGTTGTTGTTACTGCATCCATTGGCATTCCTGGTTAAGGGTCCTTACGGCCGTAGCCCGGAGAGCTCGGATCTTTTCTTGTTTGCGGCGCTATAGGGACGGGCAAGAAATGGGCTTTTCTGTTTGGTTTTGAAGGGCTGCTTTTGATGGTGTAAAACTATATGGGGTGCCTGTCGCCATGATCCGATCGTTTGGTTGGCATGGCTTGCCTTTCCCGAGTAACCTCAAGGACGTTAAGGCGTTCCTTGGTCTATCTCCTTGAGCATCGACTCGCAGGTATTAGACGAATCGGCCGTCTAGCTAGGCGGCAGCGTAGGCCCGCTTTCAAGTTGTTTAACTTTTCATCGCATTCGAATGAACGCTCCGGGTTATTCTTTTCGATAGGTACGCCTGCGAGTGAATGAGTCCCCGCTGCCCTCCTGAAAAAAAGGGATTGCCCCGCTTTGGTGAAGCGCGGCAATCCCTATCTCGCCAGATTATCGATGGTCGTTAGGGCCCGTGATCAGACGCCAATCTCAAGTGAGTTCCAGAGGCATTCCACCTTGAGGCGACCGCTATCGGGCAGCAGGCAGTGACGGCTGGTTAGGGCCTCAGGAATCGGTTGGAGTTCCGGTTCGAGATCTTCGCCGTGGCGCAGACCTTGGCCGTTGGCTTTGAGCACCATGAACTTGTAGCGCAAGCTTTTGCCCCCATCGGCCAGCTCAAACGGCACTTCCCCAAACCAGGTGTTGGCGTTCACATACTCCAAGACATAGGCGCGGTTGAAATCCCAGTTACCGAGTTCCGGGGCATCTCCCGTCACCGCGATCACTTCGCCCGGTTGGGTGGCATAGCCATTGACCTGGAACGCAACCACCGTTGTGCCAACAACGGGTGCGCCCACCACACTGATCACAATCGCGGCCTTGGAAGCCAGCTGCAAATTATTGATACGACCATTGATCACATCAATGCGTTCGCCACTGAGCAGGCATTGATGGCTGCCATCGGGTAGATCGGTGTTTTCGATGCTAATCGTGTTAGCGGCGCCCTGGTTGATCAGGGTGAAACAGCGGGACTCACGATAGTTGCGGGTAAAGGCGTAAATGTCATCACTTAGGTATTTTGTGTTGTGGGAACCGTAGGCAATGGCGGGATTGGCCCGGCGCAGGCCGCTAAGGGTCTGGATGATCGTTACCATCTTTTTGGAGAGATCCCAGCTCTCCATCATGGGCCTGTTGTAGGGGTCCTGGCCGGCGTTCGTGTTGTTGACCAGGTATTGTTCTGTTCCATAGAAGATGCAGGGGATTCCCCTGAGCGTCATTAGTAACGTAGTGGCAAGCTCTAGATTATAGCCATCGCTGATTGAGAGGAAGCGAGGCATGTCATGGTTGTCAATGAAGGTGACAAGCTCGTTGGCGCGATGATAAACACTGTCGTAGTCCAGCACTTTTTGGACATTGTGGAAACCGCCAGGCTGGCTACCGGAGAAGGCGAAGCGGATGCCATCACAGAGGCCGAAATCGAGAATTGACATGCCTGATTGGTTGGCATAGGCGATTGTGCGTTCATCCCATGGCTTGCCGAAGCCGTATTCGCCAAAGAGGAAGGTTGATGGCGCGTGTTTCTTGATATCGGTAACAAATTCCTGCCAGAACCACAGCGGCATGTGCTTGAGGGTGTCGACCCGTAAGGCGTCGAAGCCCGCATCAAGCCATAGCTTCATGGCGCTTTTAATGTAGTTACGATAGTTTATGTTTTTTTCATTAAAGGTGGCAAGGCCTGCCATCTCGCCATGGATGAGTTGGAATTCGTCTTCCCAGTCGGTGATTTCCGGGAAGTGATAATAGAAATTGTTCTGATCATTGTTGAAGTCCGCAAAGGGTTCCCCGTCATCCGTCACAACTCCCTTGCTGCCGTTGATGTCTGGCGAGCTGTGGTTGCAAACAATGTCAAGAATGACCTTGAGCCCCTTGGCATGGAGGGTGTCAACTAATTGCTTGAGAGTCGTGGAGTTTTTAAGGCAATTCGACTCGCCATTGGGTAGGAATCTAGGGTTGATGCGCTTGAAATCTTTGGTCCAATAGCCATGCATGGCCGTGTATTCGCCCCTGAGGGCCTCGACTTGCTCAAACAGGGGAGAGATCCATAGGGCCGTGACACCCAGGGACTTGAGGTAATCGGCCTTTTCGATAATGCCCTTGAGGTCTCCTCCCCAGTACTTGCCCCAGTGGCTGCGGCTACGGTCAAACAAGTCGGGATTGCTGCCTTCTTCATGGTCGGTACAGCCGTCCAGAAAGCGATCTACAATGATGAAGTAGATGACTTCTTTGCGAAAGTCAAGCTCTTCTTCGATTCCGTTGTTGCTGCGAGTCAGTGTGCTTGCCATGATTAGTTGTCAGTAGAATTTTTTTAAATGGTGTAATTAAGTGAGGCGCTTTTAAATTTGTTTGACTTGATTAGCGTACGAAGTTGCAGATACGACCTATTCTAGCCTCGTTTTCACTGCTTTGCTGCCGTGTCTCTCGCTCGTTTTCGATGGCCTTGCTTCGCCAGTCCCGGCCAGGCGCAGGCCCGGCGAGTCAGGGTCATGGCTGTTGGGCTACGGCCAGGCTTGAACGGCTAGGGGAAGGGTTGGCCGGTTTGGGTAGACCCGTTTCCTTCTGTTTTGCGCCAAGGTTGCCAAGGTATGGGGTCATGCTGTTGGATTAAATCCTATTCAAGCTGAGTTGTTTGCTCCTGTTTGTGTGTCGGTTGCGGATTGCGTTGCCCGATTGGTGTTGCTTTGTTTTTCTAGTATGAGTTTGTTGTTGGTTTCTGTTTGATCCCAATGTTGGCTCCCCTAGGACCCGTTCTTGTGTTGGTTGCGGATGGGGGCCTTATCGCCGTTGAGAGTGTTTCTCCGTCAGGTGAAGAGCTACTCCTGTATGGTTTTTTGAAGCTTGGATTGCCCCAATTAAGATCAGAGCTTGCACTCTCGGCCAACGGGGTTTTGGGGTGGGACTTTGATTGACCTTCGACTTTTCCTGGCTTGCCATGACTTGCCCAAGTCCGCAGCAGTGTTGATCCCGATGGTCTTCTTCCGGTTGTTGTAGCCGATAGTTCATAGGATTTTCCACTCTTAAGGGGGTTTGATTTGCCAGAGAGACTTCTTGTTTTTCTTTGAGCTTGATTCAAGAGCCTCTGATTTTGGCGAAAATGGCGTCCCTTGGCGGAGGCCCATTTCTGCGCCACCTTTGCTGCAGTTGGGATCCAATTGGCTGTGGTGCCATAGGTTTGTTTTCCATTTCTATTGGCATGTCTTTATAGGATTGATTTGGTTGCTATTTAGGAGGTGGCTTTCGGCTGGCTTCTGTTGAGCGGCGGACGTTGCCCTGTCTTTTGGTACGGGCCCGCGCTTGGTTTTTTAGGGGCGACTTGCTCGCCACTATGGTGAAAGGTTTTTTTAGCCGATCCCCCATGCTCCGCTGTGGCTTTTGATTTTTGCGCTTCCCTTTGCGGCTGGCTTTGTTTGGCGTCATCCATTCGGCTTCAAGCATCATTACTGCTGAATCCTGCAGCAGATTGCGCGCGGATCCGCTTGCTTTTCCTGCTTTATCTTGCATGAATATAAGTCAGAATTGCGTCTTCCCGACCGTTTCCCCATGAAGTCTGAGTACGGCCAAGTGGCCCACTCCTCCATGAACGCTATTTTCAAGACTCCCAAGCGTATTTCGATCACCATCCCTAACGAGATCCATCGTTTGCTGCTCGAACGCAGTGATCTGAAGGGCCGTTCCTTGAGCAATCTGGCGGCTTACCTGTTGGAATCGTCCATTAGTGGCGCCAACGGCTCCACTGGTGCCCATGGTAGTTAACCCGAGTTCGATCCTGGCTTCGGCTCACCTAGCGGCTCCCTTCCCCATAGGCCTGGAGATGGGCGGCGAGGGTGTCCACCAGCCTGCTCCTGGCTTGGCGTGAACTCCAGGCCATATGGGGCGTGAGCATTAGGTTTGGCACGCCCATCAGCCGGTTGAGTTCCATCCCGGGCGGCTCTTTGACCAACACATCCAGGGCTGCTCCAGCGAGTTGCTGAGCCCCTAGGGCCGCTACTAGGGCGTCCGTGTCGACCAGCGCCCCACGGGCCATGTTGATCAACAGGGCGCTGGGTTTGAACCAGCCCAGGCGCGTGCCATTGATCATGCCCCTGGTTTTGGCGTTGAGCGGCGCATGCAGGCTCACCACATCGGCTCGGCGTAGGGCTGCCTCCAGGTCTGCGGAGCTCGTCGAACTGGTGATCAGGCTTGTCTCCATCCCAAAGGCCTTGCCGATCCGTGCTACCCCTTGGCCAATGTCGCCAGCGCCCACCACGGTCAGGTGCTGTCCCGCCAACTCATCGAATTCCGGCAGCACAAGCGAGAAGACTGGACTGCGTTGCCACTCCCCGCCTGCCACCTGCCGCTGCCGCCCTAGCAATTGGCAGCGCAGTTCCAGGATCAGGGCCCAGGTGACCTGGACGACCGAGGGCCCGCTGTAGTGCCCAGCGTTTCGAACGGCGATGCCCCGTTCGGCGCAGGACTGGCTATCCACCTGGTCCGTGCCCGTGCTGGCGGTACAGACCAGGCGCAACCCTGGTAAGGAGGCCAGCAAGGGACCATCCAGCACGACCTTGTTGGTGATCACCACCTCGGCCCCTTGGAGTCGCTCCAAGCGTTGGTCCGGATCCGTGTTGGGCCAACAGCGCAGCTCAACCCACCGGCGCAGGGGATCGAGGTCCACCGGCCCCAGGCTCAGGGCATCGAGAAACACTGCTTGGGGCCGGTTTGGGGGAGCTGCCATGGGGAAGGGTGATCATTCGTTTGGGTTGTGTTGCTTTTGGGCTTGGTCTGCCTTTCGGCGCCGCCGCAGCTGCGCCCTTGCTTCCAGCCTTTGAGAGCCTGCTCTTCGGGGGAAACCTTGCCAGGATGGCTGCCCCCCTACCCCATCGATGGACAAGTTGCTGCCTGACTCCCTTGGGCCGCGCGGCCTGGGCCGCCTCGATCGCCTCAAGGGCAAGGCCCTCCTGCCGGTTGGGATCCTCTCGATCGCCTGGATTCAGGAATTGCTCGATCAACTCCTTTTCCAAGGGCGGTGGAACCTGCCCCTCGTGCAGGGTGGGGCGGTTTGGGGCCTGTTCACAGCCCCCTTCAGCCATGGCGGCTTTGGTCACCTGATCAGCAACTCCCTGTGGTTTTTACCCCTCTCCTGGCTGGTGTTACTCAAGGGGGGGCGCGATTATCTCGCCGTTTGGATTGGAGTGGGGCTGCTGTCGATTCCGGTCTGGTTGTTTTGGCCGGGGGGCAGCCATGGCCTCTCGGGGGTGATTTATGGGTTGCTCGGCTATCTGCTGTGGATTGGCTGGTTGGAAAAACGACCCTTGTCGTTGCTGTTGTCGGTCGGGTGTCTGATGATGTATGGCGGCTTGCTCCCTGCCTTGGTGCCGTTTCTCAGTCCGCCGGGGGTGAGCTGGATCGGCCATGCCTCTGGCTTTGCTGGCGGCGTGCTGGCCGCTTGGGCTGTGCAGCGGCCTTAGCCATCCTTGATCCCTGTTCAACCTTGTCGTTTGCACATAGACGGTTGGTTGCTTTTCTCTTCTGTGTTGGCGTGTTGACTTGAATGCCGATAGGACCATTGATCAACGGCGACTATGGTCCCCTCTGCGGCTTGCATGCGGCACATGGGTGCCATTTAATCCTTGATCCCAAAAAAAGATAGTAACTATGGTGAGGTTAAACCAGCGCCTTCTTGGTTTAATTTCAATTCAAATACTTTTTCGCCCCCAATGCCAAGACTAACGCGACCATTTGTTGTTGCCAGGCGGCTGGCAACAACCTCCTTGCTCAGCGGCGCAGCCCTGGGTTCTCTTTTGATGGCAGCCGCCAATCCTGTTCAGGCTGCCGAATTCACTGGCGTTTGTCCGGTGCTTGATTCTACCCAGCCGGCCTATCCATCGCCTTTCCTTCCCACGATTCTGCCAAGTCCGATCGCGATCCCCCAGACGCCCGTATGGGTGACTCCCTCCAAGCCGCCAGCGTTTGCTGGAAGGCAGATACCGATTTGTGCTTTCTACATGTCGGCCAACCAATCGGGCCAACCAGTGCCTGCCGAGGTGATCCCCGACCCCAGCATTGACCTGAATTTTCCTGACTTGACCCTGCAGCCCTGGTACCAGGGCCCTGGCAATAGTATCGCGGTGGAATTTGCCGATAGCCTCATCAAAAATGGCTATTGGGATATCCCTGATACGGGAACCCTCGATCCGGATGATACTACTCAACTAAATTGGGAAGACGATGGCTTGAAGATGTTGGTCAACGAAAAGATTGGCAATAACAAAAACCAATCTAATTTCAGCCCCTACTTCCTTTGGGACCTCGACGTGAAGCCGAGAAGCACTTCCCTTAAGAGCGAAGTCGTCTATTACAACACTAAATCCGATAAGTGGGAAAATAGTGCGGAAAACACATTAGATGCCGATACAAAATATTGGTATTGGGTTCTTGACGCTCCCGGCACTGAGGTGCCCGGCCCCTTGCCCTTGCTCGGTGCTGGCGCAGCCTTTGGCTGGTCTCGGCGCCTGCGTCAGCGCGTGAAGCAGGCCTCGGCAGGCTGAAGGCCAGGGGCCAGCGGTCTGTGGTGGGGGCCTCGTCGTCGTTCGATAGCCCCCCTTTTTCTGGCCTCAATCCCTTGGCTTAGGTTGAGCTTTCGACAGTGCCGGGCATTTGCTGATTGACTTGTTGGGGCATGGCCGGTAACCACTGGCAGGTTGGTTTCTGGTAGCTTCTGGGGCAACGGCATGGCCTTGATGGGTGGCTTGACGGTTCGGTACTTTTTGACCCTGGTACTTATTTTTTGATTGTCACTATCGGGCCAGTAACTAGAAGAGCAAGGCAATTATGGTTTTCGGCTGCTTCGATCTCGCTATTTCAAGCTCCAGTAAATAGAGTTTGCCCTGCCCACAAAGCTGTCCTTTCCACGGCTCTTTGCCACGCAGGAAACTCACTCCTCGACGCTTTGATCCTTTGGTGGCGAAGTGCGTGCTCTCCACGCCCTATCCGACCATCTCGGTGAGGCAGCCCCACGGGCTCGAACTTGATCGGGACGCGAAGGTCCTGAACCGTTCCCCGCAGCTGCAACGCCAACCGGTCTTTTGGAGTCACAGTTCCCACAACTTCCGTCGTTGTCGCCAAACGCTCGGTTGCCCTAGCCCAACCAGCGACGGGCAAGATCCATTTACGACGACATGCCCAACCCATGGGCCCGACACAATCAAAAGCCGGGAGACCTGATAATCGAAGCGGAGCACGCCCCTACCAAGCCTGGGCCTAGGTCGTCGGCCGATTCATGCCATGCCCCGGTTCTGATCGGGATCCTCCGGCAGCCCTTTCCATTGCAGGGCCAGGCGCCGGGCCAGCAGGAGCAACGGGTAGATCCCTTTGGCCCGATTAGGCCCGCTAAAAAGCCCTCGCAACAGGTGCAGGAGGGGGCCGCTGGGGGCGAGGCGCCGGCAAAGTTCAGCGATCGCTTCTGCCCCGTGCCAGGTTCGTTCGCCCTCGAGCAACACCGCTCCACGGGCCAGGTTGAGACCCCTTGTCTTCAGGGCAGCCCGCAGGGCGTGATCGGCCCGGCCATCGCGGAGCTCCAGCAGGGGTATCCCTCCCTTGAGCTCCGTGGCGAGGGCGAACTGGCGGCAGAAGGGGCAGCCGCCGTCGTAAACGAGAACCAAGGCCATCGCGTCATCATGGCGATTGCCCCACCCACGCCGTGATTCGCCTCCTCTCCTTCGTTGTGGCCCTGCTGGTGCTCCTGGTCACCCCAGCGACTTCGGCGGCGGCCGTGTCAGAGCGCTACCTGTGCGATGGCGATGCCCTGGAGGTGATCCTCCATAACGGTGCCGTTGATGCCAGCGAGATTCCCAATAGCGATGGCGGCACCGTGCCAGGGGCCTTCATCGTGTTGCGCTGGCGAGGCCTCAGTCTGCAGTTGCCCCGCACCAACAATGCCGGCATCCCCAGCTTCACCGATGGCCGTTGGTGGTGGCAGGCCGTGGAACCCGATCGCCCCGACTTCAAGGAGTATCGCGGCAGCGTCAAGACCTATGTCTGTTCCCATTAATCCTTTTTTGGGGGCTTTTTGTTTGCATTTGGCTCTGCCGCAAATGGGGATCTTGTCAACCCCAATCATCTCGGCCTGATTGCGGTGGGGCCCGAAATGGCTAATGCTTACGGAAAGATGGTTCGCCCTAGCCTACCTGGCGCGGTATCTTGATGCTGTTGGTCAAGTTGCCATGGTTTCAACCTCCTACAACAAGCGCTGCCTGTTGGAGTGTTGTCTAGTTCACCTCTGCGACAGAAGAGCAGGTTCTGGAGCCCGCCCTCTGACCCCCTGAGCTGGGGCTTTCTGCTCCCAATCAGTTCATGACAGGGGTTCGCGGGCATCAGCGACGGTCTGGGCCTGCTTGGGGAGTTGCTTCGTCAGGTGTCATTTGCCCACCAAAGAGAAGATTTGGCATTGGCATGCCTGATGTCGCTTCTTCTCACCCCTTCTGGCAGCTAAAGCTTTGGGCTTATGTTAAGTGCTCTTAAATAATAATCAGCCGAAGGGGTTGGCTCCGTGCGCTAGCGCTAAAGAGCCTTTGCAAATTTTGCCGTGCCACCGTTGTGAATCTAAAAGCCGGCTAACGGATTTGAACCGATGGCCTTCGCTTTACAAAAGCGCTGCTCTACCACTGAGCTAAGCCGGCATGGGATCCGTTTGATCCACTGATGGATTCTATCGCCTGGCCAAGGCCCAGAGCAGCAGCTGGGTGCGACTCTGGCAACCGGTTTTGGCCAGCAGGTTGGCCATGTGGCTTTCCACCGTGCGCCGGCTGAGCAGGAGGGCCGCCGCAATGGTCTTGTTGGAGGAGCCCAGCAGCAGCTGCTCCAGCACTTTCGATTCACTCGGGGTGATCGGTTCGGTGGTGGGGCCCATGGCCAGCTTCCAGCTTGTGGCTGGAGTGTTCCCCGCTGGGGGGCTGGCGGTCGCCAGCTTTTGCAAGTCCGATCCCAAGGGAGGAGTTGCCCAGCCCCATGGCCAATCCCGATGGGAGCGAGGCGTGGGCGTGGCTGTCAGCTCAGGCTCTCGGAGCCCTCCAGGCTCGCCGTTTCCGCTGCCGGCTCAGGTTGGCTGGCTTGGGCCGCGGGCTTTTCAGCCTCTGCTGCCGTGGCGGCATCGGCATCTCCCTCGGTGCTGCTTGGCCCCTCCGGCTCCGGGCTACCAGGGGCGTTCCCTGTTGCCAGGCCAGGCTCCTTCACCCCAAGGGAGATGTTGGCTTTTACGCCGGGTTGGGCCACGGCCTTGGCGCGTCGGATCGGCAGGTTGGCCACCAGGGCGGTGACCCGGTCTTCCGTTTCCAGGCTCACATCCACCTCGTCGAGGTCGATTTCCACGTAGCGGGACACCACTTCGAGGATTTCCCGGCGCATCTGCTCGAGTAGCTCGGGATTGAGGTCGCTACGGTCATGGGCAAGCACCAGCTGGAGCCGCTCCCGTGCCGTGGTGGCGCTGGCCCGCTGCAGGCCCAGCAAGCGATTGATGGTGTCGCGCAGGGTCATTGCTGTCAGAAGATCTTGGTCTTGATCAGGCGGCTGAGCTTGGCGCGCAGGCCCCGGCCCATTTTTGCGGGATCGGGCAAGGGCACGTCCTCACCCTGCAGGCGCCGGGCCACGTTCGAGTAGGCCAGGGCCGCCGGTGAGTGACTGCCACTCAAGGTGAGTGGTTCGCCCCGGTTGGTGGACACGATCACCTGCTCGTCCTCCACCACCAGCCCCAGCAGGGGTAAGGCCAGGATGTCGGTCACGTCGTTGACCGAGAGCATCTCCTGGTTGGCCATCATCTTCGGCCGCACCCGGTTCAGCACGAGCTGGATCGGTTGAATGCCATGGGTATTGAGCAGGCCGATCACCCGGTCAGCGTCCCGCACGGCGGACACCTCCGGGGTGGTGATCACGATCGCTTCCTGGGCGGCCGAGACGGCGTTCTTGAAGCCGTCTTCGATGCCAGCCGGGCAATCGATCAACACCACATCAAAGCTGGGGGCGAGCATGCCCACGATCGCCTGCATGTCCTCGGGCTTCAGCCACTCGAGCATGCGCGGGTTGCCGGCCGGCAGCAGGGCCAAGTTGGGTTCCTGCTTGTGCTTAACGAGGGCCTGCTCAAGCCGGCAGCTGCCGGCGAGCACCTCCTGGGCCGTGAACACAATCCGGTTTTCCAGGCCCAGAAGCAGGTCCAGGTTGCGCAGGCCAAAGTCCGCGTCCAGAACGGCGGTGCGCACGCCCTGGCGGGCCAGGGCAATGCCCAGGTTGGCGGTCAGGGTCGTTTTGCCAACCCCTCCTTTGCCGGAGCAGATCAGGATGTTGCGGGTCCGATGCGGGGTCACGTTGCCAGTTGGGGTGGAGCGAGATTAGGCCCAAGCGCTTGCTTCCTCCGGCCCCGGCCGCCACTGTGGCAAGGGGCCCTGCTGGCCCTAGAACAACTTGACAGATCCCAGTAGCCATGAATGGCAGCCCTCCCCCCCATCAGCAGACCCTGCTGGTCATGCCCGATGACGGGGCCGAGGCGGTGGTTGAACTGATCGACCAGGCCCGCGAACAGCTGCTCCTCAAGCAGTTCAAGCTCCAGTCCGAGGCGGTGGAAGCGGCCCTGCTCAGGGCCCATCAGCGCGGCGTCCAGGTGCGGGTGATGCTCAACCCCCACACCTCCGGCGGTGACCGCTGGAACGACGACGCCTACGCCCTGCTCACCTCCATGGGGATCGCGGTGGCCTGGACCAGCGAGGCCTTTCCGGTCACCCATGAGAAATCGATGGTGGTGGACCAAAGCCACGCCCTGATCGCAACGTTTAATCTGGCCGATAAATACTTCACGGCCACGCGGGACTACGGCGTGGTGACCAGCAATCAAAGGGCTGTTCAGCAGGTGACCGCCGGCTTTGAGGCCGACTGGCAGCGCCAGTTTTTCCAACCCGATCTCACCGCAGGTTTGGTCTGGAGCAGTGCCCATAGCCGCGGTCAGATGGCCCGCATCATCGATGCCGCCACCAAAACCCTCTGGATCCAGCACCCTAAATTCGTGGATGCGGTGATTCTCGATCGCATCGTTATGGCCCGGGAGCGGGGGGTCAAGGTGCGGGTGCTCTGCGGTGGCAAACACGGCATCAGTGATTGGGATATCTATGACACCTTCAGTTCCCTGCGGTTGATGGAGCGTTTTGGGGT
>Ga0310095_100157_pt1 | contig 11779 bp, 14 predicted proteins | sample LakMicSRFLOrngD5_FD_194442 | JGI IMG/M metagenome (GOLD analysis project Ga0310095, IMG submission 194442) | Enriched freshwater cyanobacterial communities from Lake Michigan, Michigan, United States - MI23.SRFL.Orng.D5 | ecosystem: Environmental > Aquatic > Freshwater > Lake | place: USA...
CGTTTGCCATTACCTGCTCCTGGAGGAGGGGGGTGGAATGTTCGCTTGCAACCATGCTCGCCAAGCCTTCCCTAAGTCAAGCTTTCTGGACATCTGGCACCATCACCGTCCCTGGGGCCACAAATAAGCAACGCTGATCAGTGGCACACAAAACGTTGCGGATTGCTTCTCGGCCCCCTGGCCTCGGCTGACCAGAATTCGCCCAACCCAAGCAGATCCCAGTCAGGGCAAGCATTAGGGCGATCCCTCCAAGCCCAAAGCCCCCAGGCCAAGTCCCCTGGCGGCTTGACCTGGGGGCTTGGCTTTGGGCTCCTGGGCAGCCCCCGGCGCCAGGGACGGATCAGAAGCTGACCCAAGAATGCTGCGCTTCGAGCCAAATCGCGGCATGCCCCCTGGGAGCCAGCACTCGCCGATCGCTCGCGGCCGCAGCCAGACCCCTAAAGGGGATGGGCATCGGCCACGAAGGCCACACCGCCGTAGTAATCGAGCAGGGGCTGCACGCCCTCACGCAAACGGCTGAGCACTTCGCTTTCGCAATAAATAATTACGTGGGCATTGGCACCCAGCCCGCTGAAATCCATCGATTCCGAAACCATGCCATGGGGGCCCTTGCCAGTGACATGGCGCATCACCGAATAGCCCGGAGCGCCGGACGCATCGATCACCTTGATCACCTTGTCGAGTTCCCGCTCACTGAGGATGAGGTCAACGCGTTTCATTGGATTAGGTAGCGGCAGGGAGGACTATGTTAATAAGAGCCATGTAAGCAGGAATGCCCACAATGATATTGAACGGGAAGGTGACCCCGAGCGCTGTGGAGATATAGAGACTGGGATTGGCCTCAGGCACGGTCATGCGCATGGCAGCCGGAACAGCGATGTAGGACGCGCTGGCGCAGAGCACCACAAACAGCAAGGCGTTGCCATGGCCCAGTCCTAACCCCTTGGCAATGAAGGCTCCCACGACGGCATTGAAGACGGGCATGATCACGGAGAAGCCAATCAGGAAGGGGCCTGCCTTGCGCAGATCCGAGAGGCGCTGGGCCGCCACAATGCCCATATCCAACAGGAAAAAGCTCAGGGCGCCGTAGAACAGCTTATCGGTGAAGGGCAACATCTTCTCGACACCATGGGGGCTGTTGGCTGCCACCAAAACCCCAATGATCAGGCTGCCAATCAGCAGGAAGACCGAGCTATTCAGAAACGCCTCGTGCAGCACCGCCCCCCATCGCATGCCTTTGGTGTCCGGGCGTTTTTGCGGGGCAGCCAATTTCACCAAGAGCAAGCCAACGATGATGGCTGGTGATTCCATCAGGGCCAAGGCGGCCACCATGAATCCGTCAAAACTAATTTGTTGGCTTTCCAGGAAGCTCTGGGCGGTGATGAAGGTCACCGCACTGATGGAGCCATAGGTGGCCGCGATCGCTGCCGCGTTGAAGTTGTCAAGCTTTGTTTTGAGAACCAAAAAGCTATAAATTGGAACAGCCAGGGACATCAAGATGGCCGCCACGATGGTGGGCAGCACCTGACCACCCAAACCGCTATGGGCGAGTTCTAAGCCGCCGCGAAAACCAATGGCCAGAAGCAAATAAAGGGAAAAGAGCTTCGGCAGGGGAGCCGGGATCTCCAGATCCGAGCCCACCAGCACGGCCAGCACCCCCAGGAAAAAGAACAGAACCGGAGGCGTAAGAAGGTTCTGTAGAACCAGGCTGGTCTCCATGGCAAGCCCAGTGGGCGCAGGGATTGTTGGCAGCCTACGGGCGCCAAACCCCCGCAGCCACCAGCCGTTGGCAATCGCAACCGCCCTGGACTGCGCTTGGGGCCTGTCAGAAGCTCGACAAAGTGCGGGCGTCCCCGATTGCCTGCCCTAGGAGCTCTGCTTAGGTTTTGCCAAGACCGGCACCCCTGGAGCCTTCCAGGGGGTGGATTGTTCAACCCCGCAGGTCCGTCCCCGCCCCGTCGCCAGCTGCCTAGCCGACCCTTCACAGCCATCACCGTCTTCCAGGTCGTCTCCAGTTGGCCTAGGGCGGATCCCTGGAGTTGGCCTCCTGAGTTAAACCCTGGCGGCCGTACCCCTTCAGTCCACCCCTTCAGTCCCCCTAAAGAGCGCCATTAGGGAGAATGGCGGGCCCTGCCCTAACCGGCTTGCCCCGTCCCGTTTTGGTGATTGCCAGTGGCAACCCCCACAAGGTGGCTGAAATCGCCGCCATGTTGGATGCCATCGATCTGGAGGTCCGCCGCCAGCCGGACGCCCTAGAGATCGAAGAAACGGGCAGCACCTACCTGGCCAATGCCCGCCTCAAGGCGGAAGCCGCGGCCAGCCTCACCGGCCAATGGGCCTTGGCCGACGATTCCGGCCTCGAAGTGGATGCCCTTGGCGGAGCTCCTGGGATTTATTCGGCGCGCTACGCGCCCACCGATCACGAGCGCATCGATCGCCTGCTCCAGGAGCTGGGCCCAACCCCCTACCGCAGCGCCAGTTTCAACAGCGCCATGGCCCTGGCCGATCCCTCGGGCACCACGGTGCTGGAAGCCGAGGGCATCTGCCGCGGCGAAATCCTCAGCGCCAAGTTGGGTCCTGGCGGCGGCTATGACCCGATTTTTTGGGTGCGCGAAGCGGCCATGACCTACGGCCAAATGCCCGCCCACCTCAAGGACAAACTCGGCAGCCGCGGCAAGGCGGCCCGCTCGATCGCCCCGGAGCTGAAACGGTTGCTTGGCCTGCGCTAGGGGCCATCCCTTCAAAAGGGTGCTCCTGAAAAGGCTTGGAGCCAGAGGATTAGGGGCCTGCAGACCAGGGAGCTAGGGCCAGGAAGCTAGGGCCAGGAAGCTAGGCCTTGGCGGTGCGGTTGATGTGGGCCACGGCCCGCATGGCGGCGGCGGCCGCCTCTTCGACATCGCCTTCGCGCCCCGCCAGGGTGAGGCGGCCAAAGGCCCCGACAGCCTTGACATCAACCACGGTGATATTGGAAGCCTTTTCGGCCTCGTTGGCAGCGATCAGCACGTAGCCGGCCGGCTCGGTTTCGAGAATGAACATGCTCATGCCGGCCTGGATCATCGAGCCACGCCGGTTCTGGCGGTTAATCAGCACGGCGTGGTCCGGGGTGATGGCACGGATGATTTCGGTCCAGCTCACTTCGCAGCGGCTGCGCAGCTCCATCCGGCTGCCGATCGCCTCCAGCACCACTTGGCCGGAGTGCAGCACATTGCTCTGGTCCCGGTGGTAGAGGGCAAGGGAGCCGAAGGCCCGCTCCACGATCATCTGGCCCAGGCGCACACTGCTCGCCTTCAGGGCGATGTCGGTGACGCGGTGGACCGCCATGCCGGGGGACACCTCCAGCCAGAGGCAGGCATCGCCGGGGATCGGCAAAAACCCCTGGGACACGGTGCCCATGTAGGCCGCCAGTTGGGGTTGGAGCGAATCGAGAAACACATAGGTGCGCAGCTCGATCGACTGCACGTGGCTGGACTGGCGTGCCAGCCGCGGAGCCTCGTTGTCCGTGGTGATGACGCAGCTGGGGGCCGAGGCCTCCTGGCCCCCCTGACCACCGCCCATGCCCAGATCGGTTCCCGTGATTGCGATTGGGGCCTGGCGTCGCCGTCGGCTTCGATCACTTGGGGAAAGATTGCGCTCCATGGCGGCGGACCTAGAGGACGTCGTGGTTCGGTCCTCAGCAGATCCATGCTGATGGAGCTGCGTGATCTTACCGGTCAACCCCCCTTGCGCCTCGGCCCCGAGCCGATACCGTCCAGCCATCGCTTGAGGCCCGATCCGTGGTTAGCCAGCCCTCAACCGCCCCCAGCGCCCCTGGCGTTGCCCCCAGCCGAGAGGGCATGGCCCAGTGGCTGGCCCAGGCCATCGACCAGGGGGTCCAGCCGGACCAGGCCCTGGCCTTCATGGGCCTGGGCCTGATGCGCAGCCTGCAACTGGCCAACCCGGCCCTGGCGCCCTTCTGGCCCGAGCTGCCCGAGGGGGCCGATTCCAGCGTCGATCTCACGGCCCTGCGCCAGCGCCTCGACCTCACCGACCTGGCCATCCGCACCGGCGCACCCTTAAGCACCGCCGAAGTGGCCCAATTGCTGGGGGCCCGTCCTGGCAGTGGCGTCGTCGAGCGTGCCGGCCTGGTGGCCCGGCGCCTGGGACGCAATGTCTGGCGCCTTAGCCGCAGCGGCGACAGCGACCCGGCCCAGGCCAACCGGGGGGCCCAGGATGGCTTCCGGCGCCGCCTCTGAAGGGGTCCCTTCACCCCTACGGCTGTTAAGGAGTTTCCCTCCAAGACCCTGGACTGGGATCCAGGCTTAAAGGCTCCAGCTGGCGTCTTGGCATCATTGACGACAGTGCGCCAGTCCGACGAGTGGCATGCTCAGAGTTCTTGCCAATTAAAGCCTTGGTTTCGGCGCCATCCCCCTCAGCATTTCGGGCGCGGTCAGAGCAACAACGCCTTTATCGGCTCGTGGATAGCCACGGATTGGCCCACTCCGTTCTCGATGACCACTACGACTCGCTTGAGGCCGCCTGGGCCGATGCCGAATCCTGGTGGCAGAACCAGGGCGAAGGCCAATCCGGCCCCGTGCCGATTGGGGTGGAAGTGAGCACCGCCAGCGGCGGCTGGCGCACCCTGCGCCACCCCGGCCACTGAGGTCGGATCCTCCCTAACTCAGGGTTTGAACGCAGCGACGGCCAGCCCTCGCGCCCACGGCCCCAGCCCTGATCAGGGCTGGGGTTCCCTGTTTTCAGCTGCCATAGTTTTTGGCTGCCATCCTTTTGGCTGACACCGTTTTGGCTGCCATCGTTTTGGCTGCCATCGCCGCCCGTATCCATTTGTTCAGCTGACCTGGACCCCTTTCCAGAAGGCCACCCGTCCCTTGATGGAGGCAGCTTCCGCCTTGGGCTCGGGGTAATACCAGGCCGCATTGGCATTGATGGCCTCGCCTACTACCAGGTCGTAGTACTGGGCGGTGCCTTTCCAGCTGCAGACGCTGGTGTGGCTGGAAGGCCGCAGATGGGCGGTCACCAGGGAATCGGCGGGGAAATAGGCGTTGCCCTCGAGCTTGACGATGTCGTCACTGCTGGCGATCAGCTCTCCATTCCAGCGGGCTTCCATGGCGACTTGGCGGTGGCCCCCCATCCTGGCGCAGGCTGCTACGTCCTGACCCCAGGGTTGGGGCAGGTCTCAAGGGGTAGGTCTAAAAGCGAAAAGGGTTATAGATCTGCATGGTGGCGAAGCCGAGCGAGGCCGGCGCCGGATTGGTACCGGCCGGCAGGGCCTCCAGGGCAAACATGTAGGTGTCGGCCTGGTTGGGATTCATCCAGGGTTTGAGGGCCAGGGTGACCGTGGCTCCTGGCTGGGGCGGCTGGGGGAAGCTGATCTGGAAGCGACGCTGATCGCCATCGAAGCGGACCTCGACCGGCACAGCCGCGCCTTCCTGGCGGGGCCTGCCAAGGAAGGCGCGGGAGGCGGCCAGATCAAATTGAAAGTTGCGATCCACGCCCCGGGTCTGGGTGATTGTCAGGCCGCCAAGGCCGACGCCAGCCAGCTCGGGCAGGGTGACCGTGAAGTAGTACTCGCCGCCTACCTGGTTCACATCGCTGTAGTAGTTGGTGAATATCACCTGCCAGGGGGGCGAGCTGAACCAGGTCTGCCCCTGCAATTCGACCGCCCGAGCTGGCGGCAGCCCAGCCAGCTGGGGAGCTGCCAGCGCCAACGGCAGCAGGCTGATCGCCAAGGCGGCGGAGCGGATCAGGACCTGGCGCATGGCAAGCGGGCAATGGGCTAACGCTAGCGATAGCAAGCTTGCCCCCCCTCTACCTGGCGGTGGGTGATGGGGAACCTAGGCAGGCTTGATAGGGTGCTGGCAAGCGGCATGGGCCAATGAACAGGGCTGAACTCGACGCCATCGAGCTGATGCTGCGGGACCTCCACACCCGGCACGACGAGATTCGCCATCGGGCCGCCTTCCGGGGCTGCACGCGCGAACTCCTGGCCCTCCAGGAGGAACTGGTCCAGTATCTGCTGACCCGCAAAGACTCCCTCTCAGGTCGTTAAACAGTCCGCAGATCAGGACCCTCCGCAGGTCAGGACCCAGGCAGCAGCAGGGCCCATGCTGAAGCCAGGTTGCCGGTCTGCCGGATTGGCCCTGGCTCAGGGCTTTCCATCGCCTGGGGCGAGGGGGTCCTGCAGCAATGGCCCGTTGTTCCGATCCAGCAGGCTCGCTTGCCAGCGGGAGATCCATTTGGGAACAAAGGCCAGCAGGGCCAGGAGCACCAGCAGGCCCAGGCCGAACTGGACCACCCCGGTAATCATGCGATCGATCGGAATCCAGCGGCCCCCCAACCAGGCCAAACTCACCATCGAGATCGACCAGAGCAACGCCCCACTGACGTTGCAGGCCAGGAAGCGGCCGTAGGGCATGCCAACGGCTCCGGCCATGGGCCCGGCCAGGATCCGCAACACTGCCACAAAACGGCCCAGGAACACCGAGGCGCTGGCGTGGCGCAGGAAGCGCTGGCGCAGCAGGTCCATCTGCTCGGGGCTCTGGCGCAACCACAGGCCCAAGCGCAGCATCAGGTTCCAACCGAAGCGCCGCCCGACCCAGAAGCCAAGGTTGTCGCCAAGGATTGCCCCCGCCGCCGCCGCCGCGATCACGCCAACGAGGGACATTTGGCCACTGCCGGCGGCATAGCCCCCCAGCAGGGTGAGGGTTTCGCCCGGCAGGGGCAGGCCTGCGTTCTCCAGCAGCATGCCGGCAAAAATCACCCCATAGCCCCAGCGGCCAAGCAGCTCAACCAGGTCCTGGCTACTGATGAAATCCATGGAGGCAATCTTGACGCCTCGCCTGACCAGCTGGGCCCTGCCGGCCAGCCTGGCGAATCAGAGATGGCCGATCTGCCCTTGCTGATCTGGGAGTGGCCTGATGGATGGGCCGATCTGGGATTGGCGCTCAAGCCAGGGCAAAGCGGCGCGGATCCTGGTCGCGGCGGTGGCTGGTGGGGATCGGGCTTTTCGCTATCGGATTGATCAAAGGGGTCGCAACGGCAGGATCCAGCTGGGCGGTGCTCTCGAGGGCCTGGCGCAGGCGCCGGGCCCCATGCAGGGACATATCGCGGGGCACACAGATGCGGTCGCGCAGGTAGCGCAGCCCCGCCGCCGAGCCCGCCGGCGGCGGGCAGGCCTCGCCACTCACCAGGTTGGTCAGGGCACAGGCCAGGGCCTGGTCGAAAGCGGCGCCGCCGTGGGGATTGACGGCCAGCACGCTATGGCGGTGTTTCAGCACCCGAGCCAGGGCCTCCAGGGCCGCCCCTGGGGGTTCAAGCTGGCGAGTTTCCAGCACGGCTAGGGCGCCTGGCTCGCTGGGGAAGGGGTCGTCAGCAGGCCCCGGAGCGCTGCTGACCCCAGCGGGCAGCCAGGGCCCCTGGTCGATCTGGCGGGCGCAGGCCCGTTGGGCCTCACTGCCACTGGCCAGGCAGCAGCCCATCTGGGGCGGCAGGTCGTGGGCGTGGGTGTGGAAATCGGACTGGGTGCCCAGGTAGGTGGGCCGCTGCTCCAGGGCGGTGAACCAACGGTCGATGGCCGGGTGACGTTGGCGCAGGCCATAGCCCTTGTAGTAGCTGAGGCTCGCGCCCATGCGCTCCAGGTAGGGCGTGAAGATCACATCGACACTGCTGAAGCGCTCCAGGAACCAGGGGCCCGGATGGACGGCCAGGGCCCCATCGACCAGGTCTGCGATTTTGTCGAAATGGCGCTCGGCCGGCTCCTTGCCCGGCCCCGCCTCGCCCGTGTAGCAAAGCCACTGGCACCAGGCTCGAAACAGGCGCCGCTCCAGCTGGCGAAGGGCCAGCACGTCCGGGTCGCCGAGGGGCCGCTCCAGGGGGCCGAAGGCGGCTTCGAGGGCCGCCAGGATCTCGTCACTTTCGGTGATCAGCCGGCCATCGAGCTCCAGGGCGGGCAGCATGCCGGAGGGCACCCGCTGCCGGTACCAGCCCTCCTTCTCGCCGTAGCAGTTCATCGTTACCTTGCGGATCCGGTAGGGGATCTGCCGTTCCTCCAGCCACAACCACACCTTCTGGCAGTAGGGACACCAGGCGTGGTGGTCCCGATAGAGGGTGACCCGGACGTCGGACTCACTGCTGCAAAACAGGCGCAGTTGGGCCTGGGCATTGGTCGCTCCGCGAACCCGATCGGGCTCCGGAGCAGCCAGGGCCTGGAGCTGGTCCCAGCTGAGGGGGGCAGCAAGGGAGAGGGATTCAGGCACCTGGCGGGGACGACACTGCAGGGCCTGGTCTAGGCAAAACGGCCGACCAACGCCGCCCAGGGCAGGGCATCTGGGGTCAGGATTTTTGGATTTTAGTCGCCCTTGACACCATCTATGCCCCTCTATCACTTAGGAAGGCGCCCAGTTAGGCCCTGCCCATGAGCCAATCGCTTGGTGAAACCGCCCGTAATGCCCTGGGTTCCCTGAAGAGAGGCCTCAACGCCTTCCTTGGCAAGGGCAACAGTGACGCAGCCCCTGATGCGGGCGAAGTCCCCACTGGCGAGGCAGTCGTTGCCAGCGAACCGGCGGCAGCCGCCAACCTGGGCGGGGGTTCGCCAAGCGCCAACACACCCGGAACCCAGCTCCAATTCACGGCCCAGGGACCTCAGTGGGGCTTCGCCAGCTGGCAGCTGAGCGAGGCCGACCGCCAGGGCCTGGCCCAATCCGGCGCCAGCTCCCTCAGCCTGCGCATCGCCGATGTCACCGGCCTCTCGGGCGACGCGGCCGCCAGCCCCCATGCCCAGCAAGAAGTGAGCGTCGAGCGCTCCGCCAGTCAATGGGGCATGGCCCTGCCCCTGGCCGACCGCGACTACCGGGTGGACCTGGGATACCACAGCCCCGGCGGCTGGGTGCTGCTGGCCCGCTCGGGGGTGGTGACGATCCCCGGCCTTGGCGATGGTCTCTCCGTCCCCCCCCCGTTTGCAGCCTTTGACCAACCAGGCAGCGCCCCCGCGCCTGCCGCCTGGCAGGCTCCGGCCAGCGCCGCCGGCCAGCCGCCAATCGAAGCCCCCGGGGCCGTGCTGCATGAGCAGCTCTATCAAACCGCCACCATGGGCCTCCGCCGGATCGGCCGGGGTTCGGAGACCTTCCACGAGCTGGATCTGCTGGACGATGCAGCAGGCGCGCGGGCCAGCCATGGCGGCATGAGCGACTCCGGTCCTGGCCTTTGGGCCAGTGGCCGCAATGACTCTGGCCTCGGTGGGGTGCGCCCCCGCCAGCGCTCCTTCTGGCTGGTCGCCGATGCGGAGCTGATTGTGTACGGCGCCACCGAACCCTCCGCCACCCTCAAGATTGGCGAAGAGGTGGTGCCCCTCTCGGCCGATGGCACCTTCCGTGTTCAGGTGCCCTTCCGCGATGGACAGCAGCTCTACCCGATTGAAGCCACCGCCATCGACGGCGAACAGAAGCGCAACATCGTGCTCCGCTTCGAGCGCACCACCCCCGAAGACAACACCAACCCCGCAGACGAAGCCAAGGCCGAGTGGTTCTGAGCCCCTTGCGGGCCTTCCCCTAGGCCTAAGCCGGCCCAAGCGCTTGCGGCGCGCCCCAGCCCCGATTCCCCTTGCGGCCCTGGTCGTCCTAGGGGGGTTGGGGTTTTGGGTCGGGCTAGCCAGCCTGGCCATGGCCCTGCCCGTGGAGCATTCCCTGCCGCTGGCCCAGCTCCCAAGCCAGATCCAGCCGCTGTTGCAGGCCCAGTCCCATCCTCTTGCCGAGATCCCAGCGGCACCCGCCACGGGCCTGGAGGGACTGCCTGGGGATCGGATCCCGGTGGGGGCTCTGCTGCTCAGCAGGCCCGCCAATGGCCGGGAGCTCCAGCGGGTTGTGGAGCAAGAAATCCTGCCGGCGATCGAGGAGGGGCGCTTCAGCCCCGAGCAGGCCCGGGCCTTCATCCGGGCCCAGCAGAAGCGGCTGCACCTGTGGAACCCCAATGGCACCAATGCGTTCAACCGCCTGCTCTGGCGCCGGGACATCCGCGGCTGATCCGGATCTGGCCTGGGGCCCAGGGTTGGCAGCCCGGGCCTAGGAGGGGACCGCGTCGCCAGGGGATGGCCTCAGGCAGCCCCGGGACCAGGGTGCTCCGCCAACAGGGCCAACACCGTGGCGTCCCCGACCTGGTCGAAGTGGCGATAGCAGCCCCCCACCGAGCGCAGGCCCCGCACCCGGGCCAGGGCGACCAAGCCATCTAGGGCTGGCTGCAGGCTGGTGGCCACGGCCCCATCGATCACCGGCACGGCCAGCACCAGCCGGCGGGGTTGGCCCTGGCGCAGGGACGCCAGGGCCGCCCGCACCGTTAGCCCCGTCGCCACGCCGTCATCGACCACCAGCAAAGGCCTGTCGCGCAGGGCTGCTACCCCGGGATCGCCAAACAGGCATTGACGCCGTTCCAGCTCCCGCCGTTGATCGGCCATTAGGCGGGCCTGCTGCTGCGGGGAGAGCCCCAGCCAGCGCAGGCTGGGCAGATCCCAGAGCACCACCCCACCCGGGGCGATCGCCCCGATCGCCACCTCCGGATCAGCCGGGTGGCCCAGCTTGCGCACGGCCCAACTGGCCAAAGGCAGGTGCAGGGCGCCAGCCACCTCCGCCGCCACCACCACCCCGCCGCGGGGCAGGCCGATGACCAGGGCCCCAGGGTGGTCGCGCCAGGCCAGCAGCCGCTCCGCCAGGGCCAGGCCAGCGGCCTGACGGCTGTCCCAAAGGGGAGGCCGCCGTTCCCAGGCGCTGGAGCGGGCCTGAGCAGCGGCCGGGACAGGGCGGCTGACTGCATCGCGACTGACTGGATCGCGGCTAACTGCATCGCGACTGGCTGGGTCGCGGCTAACTGGATCGCGGCTGACGGGTTCACGGCCCCACAACTTGCGGCCCGAGGGTTCGGGAGCCCCTGGCTTGGGGATGGCTGGCTTGGGGATGGCTGGGTCGGGGATCCCTGGGTCAGGGGCCATGGCCTCGCCCCCCTAAACCGGCCGCTGGCGCCGGCGCCAGGCCTTCCGCAGTTCATCGGCCAGCAGCAGGGTTGGCGTACAAAGCGCCAACCAGCCCCAGAGCGGCAGGGGGAAGGGGGCCAGCTGGAACAGGGCGGCGAGCACGGGCACCGACAGCAGGGCAGCGAAGGCCAGCCATTCGCTCGCCATCCCAAGCCAAAGCAGGCCATTGGCAAAGGCGGGCATCCGTAACACCGACTGGCGATCGGAGCGGCAGGCCATCAGGTTGCCCACCTGGCAAAACACGATCGAGCCGAGGGTGACCGCCGAGGCCTGGTGCTGGATCGCCACCACCGCGGCCGGGGCGCTGTGGTGCAACAGGGCCGGGGCCAGCTGCCGCAGCTGGCCCAGATCAATGCCGTAGTGGCGCCAGGTGAGCAGGTAGCCCCCCATGGCCAGCAGGCCTTCGATCAGACCCAGGAACAGATAGGCCCGCAGCATCAGGGGCCGGTTGAGCAGCACATCGCTGCGGCGCCGGGGCGGCTGGTCCATGGTGTCGGGGCCCGGCGGTTCGGCGCCCAGGCTGAGGGCCGGCACCAGGTCGGTGCCGAGGTCCACCGCCAGGATCTGCAACACCATCAAGGCCGCGGGAATGCGTAGGGCCACCATCCAAAGAAAGGGGGTCACCACGGCCACATTCGAAGCCAGGATGTAGGTCATGAACTTGCGGATGTTCTGATACACCGCCCGTCCCTGGTGAATCGCCGCCACGATCGAGGCGAAGTTGTCATCCAGCAGCACGATGTCGGCGGCCTCGCGGGCCACATC
>Ga0310095_100184_pt1 | contig 10455 bp, 8 predicted proteins | sample LakMicSRFLOrngD5_FD_194442 | JGI IMG/M metagenome (GOLD analysis project Ga0310095, IMG submission 194442) | Enriched freshwater cyanobacterial communities from Lake Michigan, Michigan, United States - MI23.SRFL.Orng.D5 | ecosystem: Environmental > Aquatic > Freshwater > Lake | place: USA...
GAGAAACCCGCACACTTGGCGGCGAAGTAGCTGGCGCCGTTGAAGCCGAACCAGCCGAACCACAGCAGACCGGCACCCAGCAGGATGAACGGCACGTTGTGGGGGGGACGCTTGCTGTCGGGCCAGGTGCTGCGGGGGCCGACGATGGCCGTGGCCACCAGGGCACCGACACCGGCAGCGATGTGCACCACGGTGCCACCAGCGAAGTCGATGGCACCGATCTCACCGAAGGGGCCGAGGTAGCCGCCACCCCAGACCATCTTGGCCATCGGGCAGTAGATAAAGATGCTCCACAGCAGCGAGAACCAGAACCAGGCCTTGAAGTTGATGCGCTCCACCAGGGCGCCGGAGATCAGGGCTGGGGTGATGATCGCGAACATGCCCTGGAACAGGGCAAACGAGGAGGCGGAGATGGCGAAGCCATCGGCCAGCGGGGCATCGCCCAGCTCACCGCCCACGCCATTGAGCCACATCTGGCCCAGGCCACCGATGAAGGGGCTCTTGAAGCCGGTGTCGAAGGCGAGGGAATAGCCCACCACAACCCAAACGACACCGATGAGCCCCATCAGGAAGAAGCTCATCATCATCGTGTTGAGCACGTTCTTGGCGCGGGTGAAACCGCCGTAGAAGAACGCCAGGCCGGGGGTCATCAGCAGCACCAGGGCTGAGCCCATCAGCATCAGCAGGGTGTCGGCGCCGTCGGTGGGCACCTTGGCCAGGGCGGCCTTGGCGGAGCCCGCCATCAGGGGCAGCAGGCCTGCACCGAAGGCCAGCAGCATCACTGCATAACGCTTGAGCTCAGGCTCCTGAACCTTGGCGAGGGCCTTGGTTCGAAATCGATCAAAAACAGCCAGGGGGGTAGGACCACCACCAGCCATGGGGACATGGACCATGGAAGGGAGAAACCTCTCCAACGTTCGCCAGGGCACAGTCCGACATCTCCAAGCCCCGGGATGTATCAGCTGCAACCATTTCGCCAGACAGGGTGCCCCACTCCACCCCAAAACTCCCTAACGCCCCTGCCGGCACTGTTTTGTTCTTAAATCACCTTCTGGTTAACAGGTCCCACAGGTGTCGCGTCCGCAACAAACCGCTTGGCACAGCCTTCCCGGCCCGGAGTGCCTGCAACAGCTTGAGGGCAGCGACCAGGGGCTGAGCACGGCGGCCTCAGCCCGACGCCTGGCAGACATTGGCCCCAACAAGCTGGAGCTGAGCCCCGGCCGCAGCACCCTAGAGATCCTCTGGGATCAGTTCAGCAACGTGATGCTGATCATGTTGCTGGCGGTGGCGGCGGTGTCCGCCGCGGTGTCGCTGCACCAGCAGGAATTCCCCAAGGACGCCATCGCCATCCTGGTGATCGTGATCCTCAATGGCCTGCTGGGCTACCTGCAGGAGAGCAAGGCCCAGCAGGCGCTGCTGGCCCTGCGGGACATGGCCCAGCCCCTGGTGCAGGTGCGCCGCGATGGGGAGTGGCAGCGGCTCTCCAGCGAACTGCTCGTGCCGGGCGATCTGATCCGCCTGGAGGCGGGCGACCGCGTGCCCGCCGACGCCCGGCTGCTGGAGGTGGCCGACCTGGGGGTGCGTGAGGCGGCCCTCACCGGCGAAGCCGAAGCGGTGTTCAAACAGGCGGAGCTGCTGCTGGAGGCGGACACCCCCGTGCTGGAGCGGCAGAACTGCCTGTTCCAGGGCACCGAGGTGGTGCGCGGCCGGGGCCTGGCGGTGGTGACCGCCACCGGCATGGCCACCGAACTGGGGCAGATCGCCGAGCTGATCAACACCGCCGGCGGCGAGAGCACGCCGCTGCAGGAACGCCTCGATGGCCTGGCCAAGGTGCTGGTGGGCAGCGCCCTGGCGCTGGTGGCGGTGGTGGTGCTGCTGGGCTGGCTGATGGGCCAGCCCCTGCTCAACCTGCTGGAGGTGTCGCTGTCGATGGCGGTGGCGATCGTGCCGGAGGGCCTACCGGCGGTGATCACCGTGACCCTGGCCATCGGCACCCAGCGCATGGTGCGCCGGGCCGCCCTGATCCGGCGCCTGCCGGCCGTGGAGGGGCTGGGGTCTGTCACCGTGATTTGTTCCGACAAAACCGGCACCCTCACCCAGAACCGCCAGGTGGTGCAGGAGCTGCGCGTGGGTACCGAGCGGGTGGCCGTTGGTGGGCAGGGCTATGAGCCCAGCGGCAGCCTGAGCCCCGACACCCTGGAAGCACCGGCCGGCGCCAATGCCGGTGCCATCGCTGGAGCCCGTGAGCTGCTGCTGCAGGCGGGTGTGCTCTGCAGCGACGCCGAACTCAAGAACCAGGCCGATGGCACCTGGGACATCCTGGGCGACCCCACCGAAGGCGCCCTGGTGGTGGTGGCCGCGAAAGCCGGCATTGATGGTTTTGCGCTGCGCAGCCGCTACCGGCGTGCCGCGGAGATTCCGTTCAGCTCCGAGCGGCAGCTGATGGCCGTCTGGATCGACGATCCCCAGTGCGAGCTGCAATCGCCCCTGGGGGGATGCTCCAACGACTCCGGTCGGTTGCTGATCAGCAAAGGTGCACCGGAGGTGATCATCGGCCTGTGCGATCGCTGGATCGATGGCAGCGGTGTGGTGCCCATGGCCGAGGAACAGCGGCAGTGGTGGCTGCAGCAGGCCCGTGATCTGGCCGCCTCGGGCCTGCGGGTGCTGGCCTTCGCCTGCGCGCCGCACCACCCCAGCCCCGACCATGACCTCGATGCCCAGGTGCTGCTCGGTCTGATGGCCCAGCTCGATCCGGCGCGCCCGGAGGTGGCCACCGCGGTGGCCACCTGCCGCGAGGCGGGGATTCGACCCGTGATGATCACCGGCGATCACCCACTCACGGCCCGGGCCATCGGGGCTTCGATCGGCCTCGCCCCCGCCGATGGGGAAGTGGTGCTGGGAAGAGAGCTAGAGAGCTTCAATGACGACCAGCTCAAGCAGGTGGTGGCCCGCTGCAGCATCTATGCGCGGGTGCCACCCGAGCAGAAGCTGCGCATCGTGAAGGCTCTGCAGGCCAATGGTCAGGTGGTGGCCATGACGGGCGACGGCGTCAATGACGCCCCCGCCCTCAAGCAGGCCCACATCGGCGTGGCCATGGGCATCACCGGCACGGAGGTGAGCAAGGAAGCGGCCGACATGGTGCTGCTCGACGACAACTTCGCCACGATCGTGAGTGCCGTGGAGGAGGGGCGGTTGGTGTACGCCAACATCCGCCGCTTCGTGAAGTACATCCTTGGCAGCAATGTGGGCGAACTGATCACCATCGCGTCAGCGCCACTGCTGGGCCTGGTGGGGGTACCCCTCACCCCCCTGCAGATCCTGTGGATGAACCTCGTCACCGACGGTGTTCCCGCCCTGGCCCTGGCCCTGGAACCCGGGGAACAGGGGCTGATGCAGAAGGCACCCGCCGAGCCCGGCGAATCGATCTTTGCCCGCGGCATCGGCCGCTACATCCTGCGCATCGGTGTGGTGTTCGCGGTGATCGTGATCGCCCTGATGCTCTATGCCGCCCGCCACGACGCTCCTTGGCCCACGATGGTGTTCACCACCTTGTGTCTGGCCCAAATGGGCCACGCCCTGTCGGCCCGCAGCGATCTTCCGCTGATCCAGGTGGCCGCCTTCTCCAACCCCTGGCTGCTGGGGGCAGTGCTGCTCACCTCGGGCCTGCAGCTGCTGCTGCTCTATGTGCCGGCGCTCTCACGCTTCTTCGGCACCACCCCGCTCAGCGGCCACGACCTGCTGATCTGCGTGGGCTTCAGCCTGCTGTTCTTCCTGTATCTGGAGTTGGAAAAGCTGTGGCGGCTGTGGCGTCGCCGCGGCGACGCCCACAGCTGAGCTACTCCGCCGAGGCGGTGGCCCCATGCGCCTGGGTGGACTTCTCACTGGTGGCGCCAGCCCCGGCCCGCAGCTGATCCGTGGCGGCGATGGCCCCCACCAGCGGCAAGGCCCCCAGACAGACCACCAGGGCCAAAAACTGCTGACCCAGCGACAGGCCCCGGCGCGGCTCCAGGCGTGAGTGGGCCAGGGGACGGCCGCAGCCGCAGCATTCCAGCCCTTGGCTGCCCTTGCTGATCAGTCGGGAACCGCAGAAACCGCAGGCCATGGCCCCAGGTGAGTGAGGGGAAACTTTGCGACTGCGGCGGGGCATGGTTCTGTTCAATCTGAACCGTTATGAGCGCGGCGTGCCGAGGGGTGGCGGCGCATGAAAAAGCCCGCCTTGCGGCGGGCTGAACGCGAACGTTGGCGAAGCCAACTCATTTGGCCGAAGCGAAATCCGGATAGGCCTCCATGCCGTGCTCGCCGATGTCGAGACCTTCCTTCTCCTCGGATTCGGTCACCCGAATGCCACCAAAAATGGCACCAATCACCGTCCAGGCGATCCAGGAGGTCACGATCGCGAAGATCGCGAAGGCCACCACGCCCACCAGCTGGTAACCCAGCTGAGTGAAACCGTGCCCAGTGAGCAGGCCCTTGTCCATGTTGAACAGGCCTACGGCCAGGGTGCCCCAGATGCCGCAGGTGCCGTGCACGGAGAAGGCACCCACAGGATCGTCGATCTTGAGTTTGTCGATGATGGCCACCGAGAACACCACCAGCACGCCGGCGATGAAGCCCACCACCCAAGCACCGGGCATGGAGAAGCCATCGCAGCCTGCCGTCACGCCCACCAGACCGGCAAGGATGCCGTTGATGGTCATGGTGAGGTCTGGCTTACCACCGGTGAACTGGCTCACCAGGGTGGCTGCGATGCCACCGCCGGCGGCGCCGAGGGTGGTGGTGACGGCGATGTAGGGCACCTCAGGCGCCATGGACAGCCAGGAGCCGGGGTTGAAGCCGTACCAGCCGATCCAGAGGATCAGACAGCCCAGGGTGGCGATGGCCATGTTGTGGCCGGGCATGGCCTGGGGCTTGCCATCCACAAATTTGCCGATCCGGGGGCCGAGCAGGATCGCCCCCATCAGGCCCGCCCAGGCACCGAAGGAATGCACCACCGTGGAGCCGGCGAAGTCGATGAAGCCGAGCTTGTTGAGCCAGCCCTCACCCACATTCCACTGCCAAGAACCTGCAACGGGGTACAGCACCCCCACCAGCACCAGCGAGAAGATGATGAACTCGCCGAACTTGATCCGCTCGGCCACCAGGCCCGACACGATCGTGGCGGCGGTGCCGGCGAAGGCCAGCTGGAACAGGAAGTCGACGCTGGGGACGAGCTTGCCCTCGGTCACCATTTCAGGGGTGACGGTGGGGTCGAAGAACAGACCGCCAAACTTGAACCAACCGGGAATCACCCAATCGGCGTTGTACATGATTTTGTAGCCGATGAACCAGTAGGCCGTTGCCGCCAGGGCAAAGACGATCAGGTTCTTGGCGAGGATGTTCACCGCGTTTTTCTGGCGGCACATCCCGGCTTCCACCATGGCGAAACCGGCGTTCATGAAGATCACCAGAACGGCACAGATCAACAGGAAGGTGTTGTTCGCCAGGAAGGCGGGGGTGAGTTCAGGCAGCTCAGCAGCGTGGGCCGCGAGGTTGAACAGGCCCAGGCCCATCAAGGCGATGGGCACACAGGCCAACCAGGTGAGCGTGCGATTGGAGGACAGACCGCGGATTTTGCGCATCAGGAGCGATGGTGCTTCCAGCAGGCTGGCCTGCTGAAGCGATCGCACCTGAGGACGCCGCGACCCTGGGGTGACAGCAACCATTGGGCGTGTTGATGAAGGGCTGTTGTGAAACAACAAGGCGGCCGAAAAGCCGCCGGTGCAATAGATCTTTCGCGCTCGCGCAGCACTGAGCTGTATCGGATCAAACAGAACCCAAAAATTCGACTAATGCGCTAAGTGAGCTGGCGCAATGGATCTGACTCCAAAAAGCTCACATAGATACATCTAATTTTCGAAGTTTTTCTAAGAACCCGGCATTTTGTTCACTATGAACATCTTGGTCTCGCTACAACTGTATGGAAGGACAAAACGTTGGGTGAACCGCCCCAGGGCCCAGGTTCGCCGGAAGTAGCCCACCGCTAGGCGAAGCAACGCTCCTTCCTCCGAAGCGGACCGCCTGCTCCCTGCAGGCCCTCATCCAACCCTTCGAGGCCCCACCCATGACCAAACTCCAGTACCGCGGCGTCGGCTACGACAACGCCCAGCACGAACAGCTCAGCAACGAGCCTGTCGACCACGCCTACCGCGGCCAGCACTACAGCGCCGCCCCGCGCCACGAAGCCGCACCGGTGAACACCGAGGTGGAACTGCAGTACCGCGGCCAGCACTACCACCACCAGCAGGCCGAAGCGGCCCAGCAGGTGAACAACGGCTGAACGCCAGCCAGGCAATGTGCCAAAGCGTGGCGATCGCTACGCCACGGCAGCACACCTCCCCCTCCAATAGGGGGAGGTTTTTTATGGCATGCCCAGGCGATGAGCCTCCAGACGGACATCACCCTGACCCCCCTGGGCGACAGCTACCGCCTCAACCCGGAAACGGTGCACGGCCTGCTCTGGCTGCAGACCCACTTTGAGAGCAGCACCTGGGATTTGATCTGCAGCGGCAAGGTGCGGCTCACGGCGGAGTCGTGCCGGAGCCTGCAGAGCGATGCCCATCAGGCCGGGCTGCAGGTGTGCAGCATCCCGGCCATTCCCTCCGTCTCAGGGGAGGTCTGAGGGCAGCCTGGGATCAGGCCCCCCGCAGCCGTTGCTGGCGCCAGCGCAAGGTGCTCCAGATCAGGAACACCATCAGGGCCGGCAGGGCCACCACCAGGACCAGCAGCCGGAATTCGTCGGCAAGGCTGGAGACACTGCTGCTGAGGATTTGCTCCACGGCGTAGAGCACGTAGAGACCCATCAGGATCCAGCCCTCGAGCCGGGTGATCACCCCACCGCTCCAGAAGATCGGCAGGCAGGCCAGGGTGGTGGCCACCATGATCGGGAAGTCGCGGGCCAGCATCACCGGATCCACCCCCAGGCCGCGGCCACCGGACACCACACCGCAGAGGCCCAGGATCACCAGCTGGTTGAGCAGGTTGCTGCCCACCACGTTGCCGATGGCCAGATCCGCCTTGCCCCGATAGGCCGCCACCAGGGAGGTCACCAGCTCCGGCATCGAGGTGCCCGCCGCCACGATCGTGAGACCGATCACCGTTTCGCTCACCCCCAGGCCCTGGGCTGCGGCGATGGCCCCCTTCACCAGCACCTGGGAACCCGCCACCAACAGCACCAGCCCGACGGCCAGCTTGGCCAGGGCCACCGGTGGTGTCGCGCGATCCTCCGTATCCAGATCCTCGCCGGATTCTGCGGATTCCTCCTTGGCACTGCGGATTTCCCAAAGCAGGTTGATCACGGTGCCCGTGATCAGGGCCAGGCCCGCCACCCACGTGATGCGGCCGCCGGAGGCCATGCCCCAGGTGGCCATCGACACCCCCAGCAGCAGCGGCACATCCCGGCGCACCAGGCGGCTCTTCACCCGCAGAGGCATCACCGCAGCGCTGGCACCGAGCACCACCAGCACATTGAAGATGTTGGAGCCCACGATGTTGCTCACGGCGATGGCATCGCCGGCGCTGCCCCCCTTAATGGTGGAGAGCAGGCTCACGAACAGCTCCGGGGCGCTGGTGCCCATCGACACCACTGTGAGGCCGATCACGATCTGGGGAATTCCCAGCAGTAACGACAGGGCCACGGAGCCCGCCACAAACAGCTCACCGCCGCCGAACAGCAGCAGGATCCCCGCCACGATCTCGAACACGCTCAGGGCAAAGGGCATGGATCAGGCATCAGTGCCGCAATTCTGCATGGATGGCCCTGACAAGGCACCTGGAGCCGTGGGTGTGAAACGTTCACAAACCACGCCAGGGATTGATCAGGCTTGGTGATCATCGGCAGCAGCCAATCTTCTGCCCCCAGCACCCAAATGAGATCGACATCGGTTAAGCAGCAGATTGAGTCAGCATCGGCAGCCAGTTGCCATCAGGGCGCAACAGCATCCCAAGGCCTCATCCCCTGGGATCCCCTGGCCGCCAGGGGCTCTGACATTGGATTAGCCCAACTGATCATCACGATTGCAATTGCTTGGTCAACGCCGACAAACCCCTTATCCGCTGTTTCCGATCAGTAGTCTCTCGCGAACCCAAATTCAGACATCCCTCCGATGCCTGCGCCACAGACGCTCAACCGCAGCAGCTGCGACGCTCTCACCCAGCACCTGCGGGCCATTGGTCGCATTCCCCTGCTCACCCATGAGGAGGAGATCACCCTGGGCCGCCGCGTGCAAACCCTGCGCCAGCTGGAGGAGATCCACGAGGAGCTCACCATCCGCGCCGATGGCCGCACCCCCAGCCTGGAGATCTGGGCCGCAGAGGCTGGCCTCACCCTCAAAACCCTGCAGCGCCAAGTGCGGGGCGGCCAGCGAGCCAAGAACCGCATGGTGGCCGCCAACCTGCGCCTGGTGGTGACCATTGCCCGCAAATATGCCAACCGCCAGCTGGAACTGGAGGATGTGATCCAGGAGGGCAACCTGGGGCTGATCAAGGCCGTGGAGCGCTTCGACCCGAGCCGCGGCTACAAGTTTTCCACCTACGCCTATTGGTGGATCCGTGAAGGCATCACCCGGGCCATCGCCGACAAGAGCCGCACCGTGCGCCTGCCCGTGCATGTGGGCGAATGCCTGAGCAAGCTGCGCCGTGCTCAGCAGCAGCTCTGGCAGGAGATGGGCCGTACCCCCACCATCGAAGAGCTGGCCGACCACACGGGCCTGAAGCCACTGGACATCCGCGAAACCCTGTTCCGCGCCCAGCAGCCCCTGAGCCTGGATGGCAGCCCAGCCGGCGACGACGACGCCAACCTGCTCGATCGCATCGCCTGCGGTGCCAGTGCCCCGGCCGAGCAGGTGACCCGCCACCACCTGGTGGAAGACCTAGAGCAGGTGCTGGCGGAACTGCCCAGCCAGGAGGCCGAACTGCTGCGTCTCCGCTATGGCATTAATCAGGAGGCACCCATGCCCCTCAGCGCCGTAGCCCGCAACATGGGGGTCACCCGCGATACCGCCCGCGGCATCGAACGGCGCGCCACCGCCGCCATCCGCGATCGTTCCCAGCAGGTGATCGACTACCTGGAGGCCTGACCCATGCCGCTCTCGCGCCGCCACGCCGCACCCACCCTGCTGGTGGGGTTGCTCAGCCTGATGCCGGCGGCCGGCGCCGCGCCGGCCCTGCCGTTTGAGCCGGTGCCGTCCTCGTTCCAGACCTGGCTGAACAGACGGCAGTCCTGGCCCAACGGCCAGACGCTGCAGTTCAGCCGCATCGCCCAGTGCCTCGACCAAACGACCCGTCCCTCCCCCTACCGCACCCCGGTGTTCACCTGCCTGAGCGGTGAGGTGCGCATCACGGGCGGCGGACGCCCGGCACAGATCTGCCGCCTGCAACGGGTGAGTTACTTTCCGAAGACCAAGCAAGCGCGCTACTGGACGGCCCAGTGCAGACCCGCCGGCTGAGCGGCACCCCATGAGCTGGCATCCCCACCTCTGGCACCCCACCACCCAGGTGGCGGTGGCCCCGGAGCCCCTGCGGGTGGTGAGCGCCCGCGGCTGCCTGTTGGAGCTCGACGACGGCCGCCAGCTGATCGATGCCATCAGCAGCTGGTGGGTGACCCTGCATGGCCACAGCGAACCGAGCATCGCCGCCGCCATCGGGCGCCAGGCCCTGCAGCTGGAGCAGGTGATCTTCGCCAACTTCAGCCATCCCCCGGCGGAGACGCTGGCGACGCGACTGAGCGCCCTCACCGGCCTGGAGCGGCTGTTCTTCTCCGACAACGGCTCCACCGCGGTGGAGGTGGCCCTCAAGATCGCCTGGCAGTGGTGGCGCAACCAGGGCAGTGAGCGGCGCCAGCTGATCGCCTTTGAGGGGGCGTATCACGGTGACACCTTCGGAGCCATGGCCCTGGGGGATCGCTCCATCTTCACCGCCCCCTACGACGAGCTGCTGTTCAACGTGGCCCGCATCCCCTGGCCCCACACCCATTGGGGGGATGGGGATGTTGAGCAGCGGGAGGCCGCGGCCCTGGAGCAGCTGGAGCAGGCCCTGCGAACCCCCACCGCGGCCCTGATCGTTGAGCCGCTGATCCAGGGGGCCTCCGGCATGCGCCTGGTGCGTCCCAGTTTTCTGCGGGCAGTGGCAGAGCGGGTTCAGGCCAGCGGCGCCCTGCTGATCGCCGATGAGGTGATGACCGGCTTCGGCCGCACCGGTGCCCTGTTCTCCTGCCAGCGGGCCGGGATTCAGCCCGATCTGATGGCCCTCTCCAAGGGGCTCACCGGCGGCTTCCTGCCCATGGGGGTGACGATGGCCCGCGAACGGCTCTACCAGGGCTTCATCAGCGACACCCCTGCCCACACCTTCTTCCACGGCCACAGCTTCACCGCCAATCCGCTGGGCTGTGCGGCCGCCCTGGCCAGCCTCGATCTGCTGCAG
>Ga0310095_100186_pt1 | contig 10390 bp, 9 predicted proteins | sample LakMicSRFLOrngD5_FD_194442 | JGI IMG/M metagenome (GOLD analysis project Ga0310095, IMG submission 194442) | Enriched freshwater cyanobacterial communities from Lake Michigan, Michigan, United States - MI23.SRFL.Orng.D5 | ecosystem: Environmental > Aquatic > Freshwater > Lake | place: USA...
CACCGAGGAGCCCCTTGAGCTCTTCGACGATCTGTTGCTTGTTCTCCAGCGTGCGGCCCATAGGAAGTGGAACGGATCGGGGGAACAAGCCGGGAACGCGGCCCCAGAAAACAACGCATTCCGCAAGGAACCCGTTGTCGAGGCCGCCTATCGTTCCGTCCGTTCCGGGGGAAACCCCCGATCAGGTCCAAAAGTCTTGCGAGCACCTCGGCAGGACTTATGACCTTGGCAACCCTGAATTCAGGGACACCCAGCTCACCTGCTGTCTTGGGTAGGGCGCGTGCCCTCTGGCTTTCGCCAGTCGACCACCTTACAACATGGGTGTCCTGCAGCTACGCAGAACTCCTTGCCTAGGCCAGGGAGCAAAGCCAACCCCATCCCCGGGGGCCAGCCAGCCAAAACCCCTGGCGAACGGGCAAAAGCCACGCTCGCCAGGGGTTGGCTTGGACCTGGCCAGGGAAGGGATACAAGAGGGGCCTTGGGGCCCCTCACCTCGGGCCTCAGCTGTCCTTCTTGATGTCCTGGAGGGCCGTCACATCGACCTGGACCGAGGGGCCCATGGTGGAGGTGATGTAGAGGCTCTTCCAGTAGCGGCCCTTGGCGCCACTGGGCTTGTTGCGGTCGATGGTTTCCTGCAGGGCCTTGAGGTTGTCGAGCAGGTTCTCGCCACTGAAGCTGGCCTTGCCAAAGCGCACATGCACGATGCCGGTGCGGTCCGCCCGGAACTCCAGTTTGCCGGCCTTGAATTCGTTGATGGCGCCCGCCAGGTCGGCGGTCACGGTGCCGGCCTTGGGGTTGGGCATCAGGCCGCGGGGGCCGAGCACCCGGCCCAGCTTGGCCACCTTGGGCATCATGTCCGGGGTGGCGATCAGCAGGTCGAAGTCCATCTGACCGGCGGCAATCGCGTCGACCAGCTCGTCATCGCCGGCCAGGTCCGCGCCGGCGGCCTTAGCGGCGGCCACCTTCTCGCCCCGGGCGATCACGGCGATCCGAATGGCTTGGCCGGTGCCATGGGGCAGGGCCACGGTGGTGCGCAGCTGCTGGTCGGTGTACTTGGGGTCGATGCCGAGGCGCGCGTGGGCCTCGAGCGTTTCATCGAACTTGGCGGTGGCGTTCTGCTTCACCAGCTCAAGGGCATCGAGGGGGGCGTAGGCCCTCTCTTCGATCGAACCCAGCAGGGCTGAATAGCGTTTGGAAACTTTTGGCATGGCAGGAACGGGGTGCGGACGACCGGTTGGGGTCTCCCCCGAATGGGGTGAATGGGGAACAGGTCAGCTGGTGGGCTGACAAGCCTGGGACTGACGCGCTTTGGGCTGGAGAGCCTTGGGCTGGGCAGCTTTCGGCTGGATCACTGGAACGGGATCGACACTGCGGCTGAGGAGGCCCCAGCTTTGGTGCCGGCGCTTCAGTCGTTGACGGCGACGCCCATGTTGCGGGCGGTGCCGGCGATGATGCGCTTGGCCGCTTCAACGCTGGTGCAGTTGAGGTCGGGCAGCTTGGTTTTGGCGATCTCTTCGAGCTGGGCCTGGCTGATGGCACCCACGGCTCCCTTGGCGGAAGTGGGGGCACCCTTCTCGATCCCAGCGGCCTTGGAAATCAACACCGAGGCGGGGGGCGTCTTGGTGATGAAGGTGAAGCTGCGATCTTCGTAAACGGAGATCTCAACCGGGATCACATAGCCAGCTTTCTCTTGGGTACGGGCGTTGTACTCCTTGCAGAAGGCCATGATGTTGACCCCGTGCTGACCGAGGGCAGGGCCCACCGGTGGTGCGGGGTTGGCTTTGCCGGCATTGAGCGCCAGCTTGATAATGGCAACGACTTTCTTGGCCATCGGCAGTGTTACGGGACAGGACTCCCCAGCGGGAGTGCGGATCGGACCTCCCAGGGCTGGGAGCTGCGGATCGCCAGCCCGGAAGGACTGGCGCTGGGGCGAAACACCCGGTGGGGGTGACTCGCCAAGGGCCGCCCTCCGCAGGGAGACGGCCGCTTTTGATCAGCTCTGTTTGCTGATCTGGGAAAACTCGAGTTCCACCGGGGTTTCCCGGCCAAAGATCGAGAGCAGGGCCTTGAGCTTGCTGCGTTCCCCCGACACTTCGATCACTTCGCCTTGGAAGTCCTTGAAGGGACCGGCGGTGACCAAAATCTGGTCGCCTTCGGTGAGATCTACCTTCACCACTGGCTTCTTCTCGGCAGCGCGACGGAAGATGCGATCTACTTCCTGGCGACTGAGGGGCCGCGGTTTGATGTGGCCGCGCACCTTGCCGGTGGCGCGCCGTTCTTCTTGGCCCACGAAGTTGATCACGTTCGGGGTGCTGCGCACCGCCATCATCGTGTCCTCATCGAGGATCATCCGCACGAGCACATAGCCCGGAAAGACCTTTTCCTCGGTGGACTGGCGGCTGCCGTCCTTCTTGACTTTCACCGCCGGGGTCTGGGGAATCTCGATCTCCAGGATCCGGCTATCGACGCCCAGGGTGACCGCACGCTGCTCCAGGGTGGCCTTCACCTTCTTCTCACAGCTGGAGGCCACCTGCACCGCATACCAGCGGGCCACCTGGGGCCGGGTCTCCTCAACGGCGCTATCCGCTGCGGCGCCCAGGTCCAGCACCACAGGTGTGGCAGGCGCAAGCCCTTCATCCTCGCCCAACCCGGGGGCGGCGGCGAAGGCCGGATCGGCGGTGGCGAAATCGACGTCAGACACGGGAGTCGGGAAAGGGGGAATCAGCGGAAGATCTGGCTGGAGGCCCAGCCGTAAAAGCGACTGACGGCGGCGATGGCAAAGGCGGAGAGCGTCACCATCAAAATCACCGCAACCGATTCGCTAAAGAGCTGCTGGCGACTGGGCCACACGACCTTGCGCAGCTCGGCCAGGGTCGACGCGACAAAGCCGTCATCAGCCGCCTCGGCCCCGTCGCCATCGCTGGCCGTGGCCACGGCGGCAACCCCCTCTGCCTGGGGCAGGGAGTCGTCCGGGGCCTGGGTTGAAGGGGAGCGCTGATCCACGGCAGGGGGTCACACCGGTGAGGGTTGACACACCGGCAAACAATCACCCTACCGGATCTGGCTCCCACACCCCGCCAACCCGATCGAGGCCCCTTCGCCGGCACCGGGCTCAACCCAGTCGCCTGGCCCCTGGGGGTGCTCCTCCCGGGCCTGGGGCGGGAGTTCCCCTAGGGGCGTGAACAGCAGGGGTTCCAGGCCCTGCTCGTCGCCAGGGGCCCCGCTCACCCGCACGCCCCAGTAGCCCTGGTAACGCTGCTCGAGCAGCTCGGTGGCCAGGGGATTCTCCAAGCTGCGGCGCAGCAAGCGCCGCAGGGGGCGGGCCCCATATTCGGGCTCGTAGCCCTGGCGGGCCAGGCGGGCAACCACGGCCTCATCCACTTGCAAGACCAGCTGCTGCTCCAGGAGCAAGGCCGCCAGGTCGGCGAGCTGCAGATGCACGATCCGGGCCAGGTCCTCGGGCCGCAGGGGCCGGAAGCGGATCACCTCATCAATGCGGTTGAGCAGCTCGGGGCGGAACTGTTGGGCCAGGGCCCGGTCCACCGCCTCGCCCAGGGCCGCATCGCGCTCGGCCTGCTCCTCGGGGGTGGGCTGGGCGCCACTGGCGGCCCGGGCGCTGTCCAAGATCGCCCGGCTGGCCAGGTTGCTGGTCATCACCACCACCGTGTGGCGGAAATCGACCGTTCGGCCTTGGGAATCGCTCAGACGGCCGTCATCGAGCACCTGCAGCAGGATGTTGAACACATCGGGGTGGGCCTTCTCCACCTCATCAAGCAGCAACACCGCATAGGGCCGGCGCCGCACCGCCTCGGTGAGCTGGCCGCCCTCCTCGTAGCCCACGTAGCCGGGGGGGGCCCCCAACAAGCGGGCCACGGCATTGCGCTCCATGAATTCACTCATGTCGAGCCGCACCAGGGCCTCCTCCTCATCGAAGAGGGCCGCGGCTAGGGCCTTGGCCAATTCCGTTTTGCCCACGCCCGTGGGGCCGAGGAACAGGAACGAGCCCACCGGCCGGCGCGGATCCTTCATGCCGGCCCGGGCGCGGCGGATCGCCGCCGCCGCCGCCGCCACCGCCTCCGGCTGGCCGATCACCCGTTCGGCCAGGCGCTGCTCCAGCTCCAGCAATTTCTGGCGTTCGCCCGCCAGCAACCGCTGCACCGGGATGCCCGTCCAGCGGGCCACCACATCGGCGATGTCATCGGCCTCCACCTGCTCGCGCAACAGGGACAGGCCGCTGGCCCGATCGGCCTGGAGCTCCTGCTCCAGGTCCAGGCGCCGTTGCTGCACGCCGTGGAGCTGGTCGTATTCGAGCCGGGCCGCCTCCTCCAGGTCGCCATCGCGCTCCGCCTCGGCGATCGCCTGGCGCAGGTCGCCGTCATCGGCCAGCAGCTGGCGCCATTCGGCCAGCTGGGCGCGCTCCGCCTGCCAGCGCTGCTGCAGGTCCTGGAGGCTTTCGATCGCGAGCTGGCGCTGCTCCTGCAACTGCAGGCGTTCCGCCATCGGCGCTGCCTCGGCCGCCAACAGGGCCAGCTCCACCCGGCGCAGCTCGGCCTCGGCCTCCTCCACCAACCGTGGCTTGGAGGTGGCCTCCATCTTCAGCTGGGCGGCGGCCTCATCGATCAGGTCAATCGCCGAATCGGGCAGGCAGCGGTCGCTGATGTAGCGGTCGGCCAGCTGGGTGGCGGCCACCACGGCCCCATCAGTGATCGTGACGCCGTGGTGGAGCTCGTAGCGCTCCTTGAGGCCGCGCAGGATCTGGGTGCTCTCCTCCCGGCCCGGCTCCTTGATCAGCACCTGCTGAAAACGGCGATTCAGGGCCGGATCCTTCTCCACCGTGCGGCGGTAGTCCTCCGGCGTGGTGGCGCCGATGCAGCGCAGATCGCCCCGGGCCAACACCGGTTTGAGGATGCTGCCCGCATCGGCGCTGGAGCGGTCGCTGCTCACGACCGTGTGCAGTTCATCGATGAACAGGATCACGCCGGCGCCGCTTTCGGTGGCCTCACTGGCGGCCACCTCCATCAACACGCTGCGCAACCGTTCCTCGAACTGGCCGCGGAACTTGGCGCCGGCGATCAGGGCCCCCAGGTCGAGGGCGATCAACCGCTGGCCCTTGAGCGAATCGGGCACCTCACCGGCCACGATTCGCTGGGCCAGCAATTCGGCAATCGCCGTTTTGCCCACGCCGGGCTCCCCGATCAACACCGGATTGTTCTTGCCCCGGCGCGACAACACCTGGATCAGGCGGCGGATTTCGGTGTCGCGGCCGATCACCGGATCGAGCTCGCCGGCGCGGGCGGCGGCGGTGAGATCGCGGCCGTAGGCCTCGAGGGCGCCGGGTTCCCGCTCCAGGCGCAGGCCGCCCTGGCCCTCGCTTGGCTCCGGACCGGGCCCAGGGCCAGGGGCTTGGGAGCTGGCCCCAGGACGGGACAGGGAAACGCCTGCCGAGGTGCCGACAAACGAACCAGCCGGGGAACGTACCAGGGCTCCCCCATTCGGGCGGCCAGCCGGCGGCGCCCCGCCCGCCTCGGCGGCATCAATCCAGTCATCGGCCGGCCGGCGACCCCGGTCCAGGCCCGGCCCGCCATCGGGGCGACGCCCCGACTCCGGCGAGCGTGGTGGCACGGCCGGCTGGGGGAGTGATCGCGACACCGCAGAGTCCGGAGCCCGGCGCTCACTCGCACCACCGGCGCTGCGCAGCTGGCGCAGCAGCAGCTCCTCGGTCAGACCCTCGGCGGCCAGCAGGGAGGCGCCGCAGCGCGGCTCATCGAGCAGGGCCAGCAAGAGGTGGGGGCCATCCAGCCAGCGGGAGCCCCAGCTGGCCCGGCGCCTGTCGGCCGCTTCCAGCAGGTCCTCGAGGGCATCACCCACGAACAGCTGGGCGCCGGAGCTGCTGGGCTGGTCTGCGCAGAAGGCATCGAGCCGATCGAGCAGGCGCTCCGGCTGCAGCGGCAAGGGATCGATCCAGGCGCCATAGCGCGGATCACTGAACAACACCTGCATCAGGTGCTCCACATCCAGCTGGCCATGGCGCCACCGCCGGGCCTGGTCCTGGCTGGCGAGCAGCAGCTCCCAAGCCGCCTCACTGAAGCGATCCGGCTCGGAGGTGAGGCTGCCGCGCCCCGGATCGGCGCCGGAGTTGCCAGCGGGGTTGCCAGTGGAAGTCAGTCCTGAAGTCATTGGCCCTGCGATTGCTGAAGCCTTTGCTGTGCTGGAGCCCGTCCCGTAGCCAGGGGCCTACCCCCAACCGGGGCCAGGGCCCCTGCCACCCCTGAGGGCGCGCTGGGATCAGGTTGCATGGGCACGGGAGGCGAGCTGGATCAACTCCAGCTTGTAGCCATCGGGATCCTCCACGAAGGCGATCACCGTGCCCCCCTCGCTCATCGGCCCCGGTTCGCGCACCACCTTGCCCCCCTTGGAGCGGATCGCCTCACAGGTGGCAACGATGTCGTCCACCCCGATGGCGATGTGGCCGTAGGCGCTGCCGAGCTCATAGCTGTCCGTATCCCAGTTATGGGTGAGTTCCAGCACCGCCGTATCCGACTCCTTGCCGTAGCCCACAAAGGCCAAGGTGAAACGGCCGCCGGGGTAATCACGGCGGCGCAACAACTCCATGCCCATCACTTCGGTATAGAAGCTGAGGGATCGCTCCAGATCCGTGATCCGCAGCATCGTGTGGAGCAGACGCATGGAGCTGGCCAATTCAGGTCCCCCCATTCTCTCTAGCCAGCTGCCTGTAGCCACCCTGCATTCCGTGCCAACCAGCACAAATGACCGGAGGGGGGCGGCCCATAGGATCGCCTGGATCCCTTTTGGCCTGTTGTGATCGACTCCCTCGACCTCGTCATCGATTCCATCGTGGCCCGGGAAGTTCTCGATTCCCGTGGCACCCCAACCGTCGAAGCGGAGGTGCTGCTCGAAGGGGGCGCCACGGGTCGGGCGATTGTGCCCAGCGGCGCCAGCACCGGCGCCCACGAGGCCCACGAGCTGCGCGATGGCGATGCCAAGCGCTATTTCGGCAAGGGGGTGCTCCAGGCCGTCAGCAATGTCGAAGAGAAGATCGCCCCGGCCCTGCTGGGTCTGAGCGCCCTCGACCAGGGCACGGTCGATGCCGCCATGCGGGAGCTCGATGGCAGCGACAACAAATCGGCCCTGGGTGCTAATGCCGTGCTGGCCGTGAGCATGGCCGTGGCTAGGGCCGCCGCCAACGGGGTGGGCCTGCCCCTCTACCGCTACCTGGGCGGCCCAATGGCCAACCTGCTGCCGGTGCCGCTGATGAACGTCATCAACGGCGGCGCCCACGCCTCCAACAACCTGGATTTCCAGGAATTCATGCTGGTGCCCCACGGCGCCAGCAGCTTCCGCGAGGCCCTGCGCATGGGCGCCGAGGTGTTCCACACCCTGAAGGGCCTGCTCTCGGCCCAGGGCCTCTCCACCGCCGTCGGCGATGAGGGCGGATTTGCGCCCGATCTGGCCGGCAACGATGCCGCGGGCGAGCTGCTGATCCAGGCCATCGAGAAGGCGGGCTACCGCCCCGGCGACCAAATCTCCCTGGCCCTGGATGTGGCCAGCACGGAGTTTTACAAGGATGGCCGCTACGCCTTCGGCGGCGGCAGCTATACCAGCGCCGAGATGGTGGACCAGCTGGCCCAGCTGGTGAGCCGCTACCCGATCGTCTCGATCGAGGACGGCCTGGCCGAAGACGACTGGGAGGGCTGGAGCCTGCTCACCGAGCGCCTCGGCAAAACCGTGCAACTGGTGGGCGACGATTTGTTTGTGACCAACAGCACCCGCCTGCAGCGCGGCATTGACCAGGGCATCGCCAACTCGATCCTGATCAAGGTCAACCAGATCGGCTCCCTCACCGAAACCCTGCAGGCGATCGACCTGGCCGGCCGGGCCGGTTACACCAGCGTGATCAGCCACCGCAGCGGCGAAACCGAAGACACCACCATCGCTGACCTGGCGGTGGCCACCCGGGCCGGCCAAATCAAAACCGGCTCCCTCAGCCGCAGCGACAGAGTTGCTAAGTACAACCAGCTGCTTCGCATCGAAGACGAACTGGGCAGCCAGGCCGTTTACGCCGGCGCCGAAGACCGGGGCCCGCGCGGCAAGGGCTGAGGCCCCGGTTGATCTCCCGGCCTAAGCCGGGAGATCAACCGCATTCCGGGAGCGGCGCTGGCGCCAGGCCGCCCATCATTCCCCCCAAAATCCAGTGGCCCTGATCCGGCAGACCTGTCAGCCCGCCGCAGAATCGGGGCCAGCGGGGGGCTGGGTCCCGGGCAGTTTTTCCAGGCGCAGATCGCGCTTGAGCCGGCCTTGCAATTTCAGCCAGCCCAAGCCCACCGGCAGGCCCGCCACCAAGGGAATGGCAGCCAAGGCTGGCCGGGTACTGGCGCCGAGTAAGGCCGCCGCCACGGCGAGGGCTCCGAGCAAGAAGGATTGGCCGGCCACCTGTTGGGCCACGGCAAGACGACGCAGCAACCGGTCGGTTTCACCGGCACGGATCTGCACCTGGAGATCGCCCTGCTCGATGCGGGCCAGGCTTTCCTCCAGGCGGCGGGGAATGCCGAGGGCGCGGCTGCCCACCTCGGCCGCCTGGCGACCGAGCTGGTTGATCAGATCGTTGGGGCCACTGCCGCTTGCGGTCATCAGGGGAAGCAGGTAGGGGCGGGCGATGGCAACCAGGCTAAAGCCGGGATCGAGGCTGCGGCCCACCCCCTCGAAGGTGGAGAGGGCCCGCATCACGAAGATCAGCTCCGAGGGCAGACGAAAGGGCTGGCCATACACCAGGTCGTAGAGATCCCCCGACAACTTGGCCAGCACGTTGGAATCAAACGGGGGCGTGAGGGCATCGGTGAGCATCACCCGCACCAACCGCCGCACCGGGCCAGGATCGATGCCCGAGGCGATGACGCCAGCCGCTTGCAACTCGCTCACCAGGCCGCTGGCATCGCGGGCTGCGGCGGCGGTGACCATGCGTCCCAGGCGGCTGCGCAGCCGCTGGGAGATCTGGCCCATCATGCCGAAGTCGTAGTAAATCAGCGCCCCATCGCGGGCCACGGCCAGGTTGCCGGGGTGGGGATCGGCGTGGAAGAAGCCGAAGCGCACCAGCTGTTGCAGGTAACTGGCCGCCCCCTTTTCCGCCACGGCCGCCGGGTCGATGCCGGCCTCGATCAGGGCCTGGCGGTCGGTGATCTTGATGCCGGGCACGTAATCGAGGCAGAGCACCCGCCGGGTGGTGAGCTCCCACACCACCCCGGGGATGCGGATGCCGCGGTCTTCCAGGAATTGCTGGCGGAAGCGGGCCGCATGTTCGGCCTCCAGGCGGAAATCCAGCTCCCGCAGCAGCACCCGGCGGCATTCTTGGGCGATCGACACCCAGTCGCGGCCCTGGCCCCACCGGGGATGGCGTTGCAATACGGCGGCAATCTGCTGCATCACCTCGAGATCCAGCCGGAACAGGCGCTCAAGCCCGGGCCGCTGGATCTTGAACACCACCTGGCGACCGCTGCGCAGGCTGGCCCGGTGCACCTGGGCCAAGCTGGCGGCACCCAGGGGGCTCTCCTCGAGATCCACCACCTCAACGCAGCGTTCACCCAGCTCCTGCTCCAGCAACTGCTGGGCCACGGCAAAGGGAAACGCGGGCACCTGGTCCTGCAGCCGGGCCAGTTCCTCCACATAGCCGGCCGGCAAGACATCCGGCCTGGCCGAAAGGAGTTGCCCGAGCTTGATGAAGGCCGATCCCAAGCCCAGCAACTCACTGGTGAGCCAATGGGCCCGCCGTTGCTGGCGGGCGGCCCGGCGCTCCGGGGTGACACCGCCGCGATAGGTCCAATCGGCGCCATCGGCCCAGAGGCCAGCCAGCAGGCGCAGCATCGAGAGCCAGATGCGCAGGGAGCGCCGGACGCTGCGCAGCCCCCCCAGCAGGCGCGCCATCAAGAGCGGTCCTCAAGTTGGCGCGCCAAGGCGGCCACCTGGGCCCGCAGCTGGTCGATCTGGTCCTGGGGATCGGCTAGGGGCTGGCTTGCCCTGGGGCTGGGAGCCCAGGAGCCAGCCTGGCCATCGGCTGACCAGGTTGGGGGCCCGGACGTTTGCGCAGCAGCTTCTCCGTGATCGAGGCGATCGGCCTCCAGCTCCACCTCCTCAACAAACAACTGCCATTCACGGCTTAGCCGTCCTGGGGTGTCCTGGGCCAAAAGGGACAGCTCGGCGGCCGCATCGGCCAGGCCGCTGGCGAGCCGCACCGCTAGGCGGTTGAGGGCTGCCTGAATCAAGGACTGGGGCGCAGGCATGGGGGCCGGCCAGGCGGGGGAAAAGGCTGCTGAAACTGTGGCAGATCAGGGCCGGCTGCCGGGGCTCGCAGGCGGAGCCGCTGGCAGGGAGGGGGCGC
>Ga0310095_100190_pt1 | contig 10261 bp, 6 predicted proteins | sample LakMicSRFLOrngD5_FD_194442 | JGI IMG/M metagenome (GOLD analysis project Ga0310095, IMG submission 194442) | Enriched freshwater cyanobacterial communities from Lake Michigan, Michigan, United States - MI23.SRFL.Orng.D5 | ecosystem: Environmental > Aquatic > Freshwater > Lake | place: USA...
TGGCCAGCGCCACAAGCTGCCCCTGATCACGGTGATGGCCAAGGACGGCACCATGAACGAAGCGGCTGGCCGGTTCCAGGGCTTGGATCGCTTTGAGGCCCGCAAGGCCGTGGTGGCGGCGATGGAGGCAGAGGGCTTTCTGGTCAAGGTGGAGCCCTATCGGCACAGCGTGCCTTTCTCCGATCGGGGCAAGGTGCCGGTGGAGCCCCTGCTCTCCACCCAGTGGTTTGTCAAAACCGAGCCCCTGGCTGCCCGCTGCCGCGAGGCCCTGGAGCAGCAAGATCCACGCTTTGTGCCGGAGCGCTGGAGCAAGGTCTATCGCGATTGGCTCACCGACATTCGCGACTGGTGCATCAGCCGCCAGCTCTGGTGGGGCCATCGCATCCCGGCCTGGTTTGTGGTGAGTGAAACCGGTGGCGAGATCACCGACACCACCCCCTACGTGGTGGCCCGCAACGGGGCCGAAGCCCGCGCTCGGGCAGAAGCCCAGTTCGGTGCTTGCCCTGGCCCATCGGCAGACGCCCAGCCCCTGGTGCTCGAGCAGGACCCGGACGCCCTCGACACCTGGTTTTCCAGTGGCCTTTGGCCCTTCTCCACCCTGGGCTGGCCAGACGGGCAGGCCGCCGATCTGCAGCGCTGGTACCCGACCAGCGTGCTGGTGACGGGCTTCGACATCATCTTTTTCTGGGTGGCCCGGATGACGATGATGGCCGGCGCCTTAATGGCTGGGCGGGAAGGCCCTGGAACCCCTTGGATTCCATTCCAAGACGTCTACATCCACGGCCTGGTTCGGGATGAGAACAACCGCAAGATGAGCAAATCGGCGGGCAATGGCATTGATCCGCTGCCGTTGATCGAGCGCTATGGCGCCGATGCCCTGCGCTTTGCCCTGGTGCGGGAGGTGGCCGGAGCCGGCCAGGACATCCGCCTCGACTACGACCGCGAATCGGACACCTCCGCCACGGTGGAGGGCTCCCGCAACTTTGCCAACAAGCTCTGGAATGCCACCCGCTTCGCCCTGATGAACCTGGGCGGCGAGACCCCCGCGAGCCTGGGTGAACCCGATCCCGAGGCCCTGCAGCTGGCAGACCGCTGGATCCTCTCGCGCCTGGCCCGGGTGAACGCTGAAACCGCCGAGCGCTACGGCTCCTATGGCCTGGGCGAGGCGGCCAAGGGCCTCTATGAGTTCGCCTGGAATGAGGTGTGCGACTGGACGATCGAGTTGCTCAAGCGGCGCCTGAATCCCGGTGAGAACCCGAGCCCTGAAGCCCTGGCCGACCAGCGGGTGGCCCGCCAGGTGTTGGCCAAGGTGCTGGGCGCCCTGCTCGTGATGCTGCATCCGCTGATGCCCCACTTGAGCGAAGAGCTTTGGCACGGCCTCACCACCGAGCCCGACACCACCTTTCTGGCGTTGCAGAGCTGGCCCAGCCTGGATGGGGCGGCCCTCGACGACCAACTGGAGGCTCAGTTCGCCGAGCTGATCGAGGCCATTCGGGTGGTGCGCAACCTGCGGGCCGTGGCAGGTCTCAAGCCGGCCCAGCCCGTGCCCGTGCAGTTCGTCACCGGCCGCGGCGATCTGGCAGCGCTGCTGCTGCAAGCCACCGCCGACATCACCGCCCTCACCCGGGCTGAAAGCGTCACGGTGCTCTCTACCGCTGAACCTGGCCAGCGCTGCCTGGCCGGCGTGAGTGGCGAGCTCCAGGTGCTGTTGCCCATTGAGGGCTTGGTGGATCTTGAGGCGCTCAAGGGACGCCTGGAGAAGGATTTGGCGAAGGCGGAGAAGGAGATAGCTGGCCTTTCAGGGCGCCTGGCCAATCCCAACTTCGCCAGCAAAGCACCCCCGGAGGTGGTGGTGGAATGCCAGGCCAACTTGGCGGAGGCCCAAGCCCAGGCCGCTTTGGCCCGTAAGCGTTTGGCGGATCTGGGCTAGACCCGATCCCTCGACTTCGCCATCCATGGATCTCCATCCTTCCCTCTGGCTGGAGCAGGTGCTGCCGGCCCTGCGCTCACCCCTTGGCATTGCGGCGTTTGTGCCCCTCTATGCCCTCTGGGTCACCCTGCTGTTGCCAGGGGTGTGGGCATCGATGGTGGCCGGGGCCCTCTATGGCACCTGGGCGGGCAGCTTTCTGGTGTTTTTGGGGGCCTGTCTGGGAGCCGAGGCGGCCTTCCTCTTGGGTCGCACCTGGCTTCGGGATTGGGCCCGCCGGCGGCTGCTGGCCTTCCCCAAGCTCCAGGCCATCGAGCAAGGTGTCAGCCGGGAGGGCTTGAAGCTGGTGCTGCTCACCCGGCTTTCGCCAGCGTTCCCCTTCAGCCTGCTCAACTTCGCCTACGGCCTCAGCGAGGTGAGCCTGCGGGATTACACCCTGGGCCTGATCGGTATCATCCCGGGCACCATTTTGTTTTGTGGCCTCGGCGCCTTGGCGGGCGATGTGGCCCGCTTTGGGGAGGTGCTCTCGGGTCAGGCGGACCCAGCAACCTGGGCCCTGCGGGTGGTGGGCTTGCTGGCCACAGTGGCGTCGGTTTGGCTGGTGGGCCGGGCAGCCCAGCGGGCCATCAAGGGCACAGAGCTGGATTGAGCAGCTCAAAGCTGATCAGGATGCCGTTTTGGTGGCCCACGGTCGAGAGACCAGGGGGGCGATCAAAGGCGCAATATGATGTTCACTCCGGCTGGATCTGCAGTGTCGCTTGAGACATTCATGGGTGACCAGGGTCACGACGGGGTGTTGCCTGGATGTCAATTTTGTTGCCTTATCTGAAGCCTAACCTTCTCTTAAAGCTACGCGTCGAAGTGGGGGGCAACTTGGTGATTCACAAATGAAGAACTATCAGTGTCATTCCAAGGTTTAGTATTTTCGTTTTTGCGCCGCTCTGTTTCCCTGCCGGCCAAAATAGATCTCTCCCCAGTTGCCGCTGCTCAAGGCGCGTCACCCACGGAGCAGTTTCAGACGGAGATTTCCGCATTTGCCAAGGCGGGCATCAAATCGTTCGTCATCTCCTCGGGAGGTGGCAGCACCCTTCAGGTGACTGACATTTCCAATGACGCTGTGGGTGCGCCGCAGCGGACTTCCCTCGGGGCTTACACCAGCCAGGCGGTGGCTACCTCCGGCACGCAGGTGGCAGTTGCCCTCTCCCCCAGCACCTACGGCACGACCGCGGGCAGGGGTCTGGTGCGCTTCTACCGGATCGATGAAACTGGCACTCTCACCCTGGTTAGGGATGTGGAGGCCGGTTTCGGGCCCGACAGCATCGCCTTTACTCCGGATGGCACAAAGCTGGTGATCGCCAACGAGGCTGAGCCGATCGCGAACTATGCGATCGATCGCCCCGGCAGCATCGGCATCATTGACATCAGTGGTGTAGCAGGCAGTCAGACATTCAGCTACACGGACGTCGGCTTCACCGGGGTAACCCTCCCGAGTGGAATTCGCATCTCTGGGCCCACTGGTACTACCCAGGCTACCGACATTGAGCCCGAGTACGTTTCAATTCAGGGCAACTTATATGCCTATGTAACCCTGCAGGAGAACAACGGCGTCGCCAAGGTCAATCTCACGACCAAAACGATCGAGAGGGTCTTTGCTCTCGGCACGGTTGATTACAACTCCCTGGTGGTGGATCTCACTGATCGGGACACCGACACCGGCAGTACCAGCCTGATCAAGCCCCTTTTGGCCCAGGCCTACGAGGGCCTGCGCATGGCCGATGGCATCGCCGCCTTCAGCACAAGGGGCACGGATTACTTCATCACCGCCAACGAAGGGGATGGCCGCGAGTACGGCTCCTACACCGATGAGGCCCGCGGCAGTGGCAACGCTGCCCGCGTCAAGCGCCTCACCGATGACGCCACGGTCGGCAGCTCGAATCGCGTCACCACCTTCGGCGGCCGCAGCGTCAGCATCTTCAATGCCACCACGGGAGCCCTGGTGTGGGACAGCGGCAACACCTTGGAAGCGATTGCCATCGCCGCCAATGTGTACGACGACACCCGCAGCGACGACAAGGGCGTTGAGCCCGAAGGGGTGGTCGTCAAGGTGCTGAACGGCCGCACCTACGCGATCGTCAGTGTGGAGCGCACCACCAAGTCGATGCTGGCGGTGTTCGACATCACCAACCCAGCGGCAGTCAGCTTCGTGACCAGCACCGTGCTGGACGGCAGCCTTTCACCCGAGGGCCTGTTGGTGATCGATGCCAAGGACAGCCCCACCAGGCGCGATCTGCTGGTGGTCTCCAATGAGGTGTCGAACACCCTCAATTTCCTTGATCTCGAGGCCTTGATCGCCGCGCGTCCGACGGCGGGCGCCGGCACGTTCACCTCCACCATGCTCAAGGATGTTGCTGGTGGACCTGTTCTGACGATCAACAGCCTGATTACCAACGGCGAGTTCACCAACGGAACCGCGCCCGGCAGCGTCTATGTGCCTCCGGGCATTTTCGATGGCCAGGGGGCGTATTCCAATGGTGACGGCACCTACACCCTGCTCGTCAACCACGAGACCGGTGCTTCGGTGGGCTATCCCTACACGGTTGAAGGTTTGAATCCTTCCGTTACCGGTTCCCGCATCAGCAAATTCATCGTCGACATCGATGCCGACGACAACGCGGCGAACGGCTTTCAGTCGCGCATTGTCAGTGGCGGCCTGGCCTACGACAAGGTGATCGGTACTGATACGAATGGCTTCGATCGCTTCTGCTCCGCCAACTATGAGGCGGCCAATCGATTTGGTATTGGCCGTGGTTTCGTAAATGGGACCTATCTCACCGGTGAGGAGGTGTTTGGCTCCGGCGGTGGTGCCTTCTATGCCCTCGATACGGCCAACAGCGACCTTTACGAGGTGAAAGCCTTCGGCAAGGGCACCTGGGAATCCGCCACCCAGATCGACACCGGCAGCACCAACACGGTCGCGGTGCTTCTGTTCGATGACGCCAAGGCTCCTCTGTACCTCTGGGTCGGTCAAAAGACCGCGGGTGGCTACCTGGAGCGCAACGGCCTTGCAGAAGCCAATGGCTCTCTGTACACCTTCGTGCCCAACGCCTTGGCCGAAACCGGTGTCGACGCCACCGCCGGCCCCGATTCGGATGATCTCAAGGCCCTGGCCCTGGGGGCCCCTCTTGCTGGCAGCTGGGTGAGAATCGACAAGACGGTGGGTACGAGCTATGCCGACCTCACCGACACCCAGCTCCGCGAACGGGCTGTTGCTCTCGGCGCTCTGCAGCTCAGCCGCATTGAGGATGGGGAGGTCAACCCCCTGAATGGTCAGCTGGCGGCCTTTGTCTCCACGGGTACGAAGGATTTCACCAACGGTGATCTCTACGGCAACGTCTACACCTTGGACTTTGCGAGTGCCTTTGCCGCGGATGGAAATCTGTCCACCAGCCGTGCCAGCACTCTGAAGATCATCTACGACGCCGACCGCCTCAGCGATCCCAGAACCGGTCTGCGCAACCCCGACAACATGACTTGGAGCCCCGATGGTTCCCTCTACCTTCAGGAGGACCGGGCTAGTGGCGGCGGTATCGACGTGGCTGCCGGCAACTTCGGTACCCAGGAAGCCTCGATCTGGAGGCTTAACCCCAGCGGCCGCGTCGATCCTGTTACGGGCGTTCCCTCGGAGCGCTGGGCCCAGATCGACCGCACCGCGGTCCCTAGCGCCTATGGCCAAAGCCAGCCCGCTTACACCAACGCCGACACCAACGGCGTCGGTAACTGGGAGTCGTCTGGAATCATCGATGTTTCGGCGATCTACGGCGCCGCGGCTGGCAGTTACTTCTTGGCCAACGTCCAGGCCCACAGCCTCGGCGGCGGGAGTATCGTCGGTTCCAGCTATCTGGCAGAAGGCGGTTCGATCGACCTGATCCAGCAAACCGGGCGCATGCCCCTGGTCTGATCTTCCGGATCAGGTTCAGCGGCCCTATCGGCCCCTCCCTAGGGAGGGGCCATTTTTATGGCAACCGCCAATCGCGGAACGCCGCAATCAGCACAAACCAGGCCAGTCGCAGGCGGGCGCCAGCTCCTGAACGGCCTGCTAGCTCGGCGTATTTGGCGCGGCCGCATTCGGTTTTGATCCAGTTGGGGGCGGCCGGTTTGGGAGCTTCCATGGACCCATCGTGGCGCGCGGTGGCTTTACTGTGCCGATTGAAGCTGATGGAACCGGGCGGCCCCAGTGACCAATCCGGAGTGCGGCTTCGATGCCCCCTGATCTGGCCAGTCGGATTGCTGAGCACCTCGCCCTGGTGTCTCTGGCGATGGCGATCGGGTTGCTACTCGCCATCCCGCTGGGGGTGCTGGCTGCCCGTAGGCCCGTTTTGGCCAGGCTTGCCTTGGCCGCGGCCAATGGGCTTCAGACCATCCCCTCGCTGGCCCTGTTTGGTGTTCTGCTCACGGTGCCGCTCCTGGGGGGCATCGGCCCAGCTCCGGCCGTTGTTGCCCTGAGCATCTACGCCCTGTTGCCGTTGCTGCGCACCACGGTGATCGGCCTACAGGGTGTGCCTGCCGGCCTCGTGCAAGCAGGCCTAGCCCTGGGGCTGAACCGCCGCCAGGTGCTCTGGGCGATCGAGTTTCCTTTGGCCTGGCCCGTGGTGCTCACCGGCATTCGTCTGGCCACCGTGGGCAGTGTGGGCCTGGCCACCGTTGCGGCGGCGATTGGGGCCGGCGGCCTTGGGGGCTTTATCTTCCGGGGCATCGCCACGGTGGACCATGGCCTGATCCTGGCGGGGGCCCTCCCAGCCGCAGCCCTGGCCCTGTTGCTGGATGGTCTGTTGGGCCTGGATCTGGGTGCTAGCCGGAGGCGTTTGCTGGCCTGGTTGACCAGCCGGCGATGGTCAGCCCCGAGGGTGGTGCGGCCCCTGGTCCTGGCCCCTGTCCCGCTGGTGGGCTTGTTGCTGATGGTCTTGCTGCTGATGGCCTCGCTGCTGGGGCCCCATCAGGCCAAGCCAGTGATCACGATTGGCTCGAAGAATTTCACCGAACAGGTGATTCTGGGGGAATTATTGGCGCAGCAAATTGAGAACAATACCCCCCTAAAGGTGAAGCGACAATTTGATCTTGGGGGCACCTTTGTGCTCCACGAAGCGGTGCGCCGTGGCCAGGTGGACGGCTATGTCGAGTACACCGGCACCGCGTGGACCGCGATCCTGAAGCGACCTCCCATCAGTGATGCCCAGCGGGTCTGGAAGGAGACGGCCAAGCGGTATCAAAGCCAGTTCGATCTGACCGTCTTTCCTTCGTTGGGTTTCGACAATACCTTTGCGATTCTGGTGCGCACAGGTGATGCCCAGCGGCACCAACTCCAGACAATCAGCGACCTGCTGCCCTTGGCCCCAACCTGGCGGGCGGGTTTTGGCTTTGAGTTCCTGAATCGTCAGGATGGCTACCGGGGGTTGTCCCAGCGCTATGGCTTGGTGTTTCGCACGCCGCCGCGGGAAATGGATCTGGGTTTGACCTACCGGGCCTTGGCGGATGGCCAGGTGGATGTGATTGCCGGCAATGCCACGGATGGACAAATCACCTCCCTCAAGCTCACCCCTCTCGTTGATGAGCGCCACTATTTCCCGCCCTACCAGGCGGTACCCGTGTTCAACAGCGCCAGTCTGGGGCGCCATCCCCAGCTGGTGGGGGTGCTCAAGGCCCTGGCTGGGACTTTGGATGCAGCCACGATGCGTGAACTCAACCGCCAGGTGGACCTGGAGCACCGTCAGCCCGCGGAGGTGGTGAGGACTTATCTGCGTCGAGCAGCTCCACCAGCCCCGCTTCATCCAGCACCGCCACCCCCAGCTCCTGGGCCTTGGTGAGCTTGCTGCCGGCTTCATCGCCGGCCACCACGTAGCTGGTTTTTTTGCTGACCGAGCCACTCACCTTGCCCCCTGCGGCTTCGATCAAATCCTGGGCGTCCCTGCGGCTCAAATTTGGCAAGGTTCCTGTGATCACGAAGGTTTGGCCCGCAAGCTGTCCGTTGCCATCGCCGCCAAGGCTTGCCCCAGCCCGCTCGGCCTCGCTGGCGGCTAGGGCCAAGCCCAGGCTGTTGAGCTGCTCCACAAGCCCTTGGTTGGCGGGGGTGGCAAACCACTGCTGCAGGGATTGGGCGATTTCAGGGCCAATGCCAAACACCGCCGTGATGCTCTCCGGGCTTTCCGTGGCGGCCACGGCCAGATCTGCGGCGCTGGCAAACGCCTTAGCCAGGGCCTTGGCATTGACTTCGCCCACGTGGTGGATGCCCAGGCCATAGAGCTGCCGGTGCCAGCTCTGCTGCTTGGAGGCTTCCAGGGCCGCCATCAGCTTGATGGCAGAGGTGTCGCCCATGCGTTCCAGGCTGGAGAGCAGGGCCCCATCCAGGCGGTAGAGATCGGCGATGGAGCCCACCAGGCCCCGATCCACCAGCTGGCCAATCAATTTGCTGCCCAGGCCATCGATATCTAGGGCCCCCTTGCCCACCCAGTGGCGCAGGGTGCCCCGCAGGATCGCCGGACAGCTGCTGTTCACACAGCGGGTGGCGGCTTCGCCCTGCTCGCGCACCAGCTCCGAGCCGCATTCCGGGCAGGTGCTGGGGAGATGCAGCCGTTTGGCGCCAGTAGGCCGCAAGGCTGTTAAGACCCGCACCACCTCGGGGATGATCTCGCCGGCCTTGCGCACCACGATGGTGTCGCCGCCGCAAAGATCCAGCTCGGCTAGCCGATCGGCGTTGTGCAGGGTGGCCCGGCCCACCGTGGTGCCGGCCAGGGGGATGGGTTCAAATTCGGCCACCGGCGTGACCACCCCCGTGCGGCCCACCTGGCAACTGAGGCGCAGCAGTTTGCTGGGGGCTTCTTCAGCGGCGTATTTCAGGGCGATTGCCCAGCGGGGGGCTTTTTGGGTGAAGCCTGCGGTGTCCTGCAGGCGCAGGTCGTTGAGTTTCACCACCACGCCGTCGGTGGCGTAGGGCAGTTGCCTGCGGCCTTCATCCCATTGGGCAAAGAAGGTTTCGATGGCGGCCAGGCCCTCGCCCAGCTGGGCGTTGGGGTTCACCTTGAACCCTGCCGCCTTGAGCCACTCCAGCGCTTCCCATTGGCTGGCAGGCCCGCCGGGCCCGGGGGGGAGGTGCAGGGTGTAGGCGAAGAAATCCAGGCGCCTGGAGGCCACCACCTTGGGGTCGAGCTGGCGCAGGGTGCCCGCGCAGGCGTTGCGGGGGTTGGCAAACGGGGCCTCTCCCCGGACGGCCCGCTCGGTGTTGATGGCCGCAAAGGTGGCGTCGGGAATGAAGGCCTCACCGCGCACCTCCACCCACTCCGGGGGGTTGTCGAGCTGGAGCCGCAACGGCACCGCCCCAATCGTGCGCACGTTGGCGGTGATCTCCTCCCCCCGCTCCCCATCGCCGCGGGTGGCGGCCCGCACCAACAGCCCGCGCTCATAGCTCAGGGCTAGGGCGTTGCCATCGATCTTGAGTTCGGCAACCAGCGCCAGGGATGGCAGCGCTTCTGTGTCTGCCGGAGGGCGATCGAGGGCGTTCAACAGCCGCCGATACCAGCTCTCCAGCTCGTCCACGCTGAAGGCGTTGTCGAGGCTGAGCAGGCCAATGCGGTGGGCCACGTTGGTGAACCCCTCCGCCGGGCTGCCGCCCACCCGCTGGGTGGGGCTATCGGCAGTCACCAGCTCAGGGTGGGCCGCTTCGAGTTCTAGAAGCTCCCGGTAGAGCCGGTCGTACACCGGATCCTCCATCTCGGGAGCATCCAGCACGTAGTAGGCGTGGGCGGCCCCGGTGAGCAGCCGGCGCAGCTCCCTGAGCCGATCGTTGGCGGACGCCATGGGGAAGCCCAGTTGCGTCTGCATTGCCAAGATCGCTTCAGGCAGCAGCCAACTTGGTGATGCGCTCGACGCGCCACTGCTCTTCCACCTTCACGAAGGTGAAATCCAAGGGCAGCTCTTCGGTGCCATCGGATTTGAGCTTCACCGTAAGCATGATCAGCTTGTCCTCCATCCGGGGCCTGCCGGATTTCAGGTTGCGGTACTTGTTCAGCTGCAGCCCTGCGAGGAAGCGGATGAACTGCTGACGGTTGACGTGGGACCGGTAGTTCTTGGTGGTGAGCAGGTAGGCCCCATCCACTTGGCCGCTCGCCACCTGGGTGAAGAACTGCTTGATCAGCGGGTTGATGCCCCGGGCACTAAGCACCAGCTTCAACGCCGAGATCGTCCAGTACAGGAGCAGGGCCCCGGCGCCGGCCATCAGGGCCTTGGTGCCGATATCGCGGGTCAGACCCCAATCCATTGCGGTTGCTGCTGCTCTGTGAGCTT
>Ga0310095_100202_pt1 | contig 10089 bp, 8 predicted proteins | sample LakMicSRFLOrngD5_FD_194442 | JGI IMG/M metagenome (GOLD analysis project Ga0310095, IMG submission 194442) | Enriched freshwater cyanobacterial communities from Lake Michigan, Michigan, United States - MI23.SRFL.Orng.D5 | ecosystem: Environmental > Aquatic > Freshwater > Lake | place: USA...
TGCACTGAATCGGCGGCGGCACGGGCCTTAGCCATAGACGAAGCCGCACTCATTCGCGCCGCACCGCCATCAAAGCCGGTAAAGGTGAGCTGAATTGCACTTGAACCGTTAAAAAAGTCACTATGGGCGCCAGGAACTTCGGGGGGCGTTAACCCTGTATAACCAAAATTATGGGTCCAATATAGCGAATTAACCAGGGCAATCGTTGGCCGATAAACAGACAAATCAATCTTGGCCTGGGCCTCATTAATCTTCACTTCAGTTAGCTTTTGCTCAATCACCTTGCGGTATCCAAATGCGGCCTCCACTGTCTCCTGGAGGCTGGATGGCCAAGCACCCAACGGCTCTAGTGCGCTTGCAACACCAACGGCACTGGCGTCACTCACAGCAAGCAATTCCCCTAATTCTGCCTGGGCTACCTGAACGGCCTGCTTTGCACTCAACAAATTGACCTGATCCGTCTTCAGCACTGTGAGCTGCTTGGCAAGCTCCAACTTGGAGGCGACCCCGAGCCTGAAGCGGGTTTCGGCAAGGCGATAGAGCAATTGGTCATTGGCCACGAGCTGCTGACCCGTGATCACCTTGGCGTTAGCACTTTGAAGATTAATAAAAGCCTGCTCCGTTCGCAGCTTGTTATCTCGGCGGGCAATTATATAGGAGTCAACAGCCTGGCGCACAAGATACTTATTCTGCCAAATCGTGGCCGTACGCTTTGGATCGTAGATATTCCAGGTAATATCAAATTGAGCAATCGACGTAAAATAATTACTCGAGAAATTTGTATACTGACATTCGGCAAAGCATGATTGAGGCCCGCCCTGCAATGCGCCGGTGTAACTATAGGCTGCTTGCTCTCCATAAACCCCGTAATTGAGGTTGGCATTGATCACAGGCCACCACGTAGCAAAGGCAGCCCCCAAGCTGTTTTGAGCAGCCACAAGGTCGTTATACGACTGGCGAACAACGGGATTTCTCTGGTTGGAAAGCTCCACCGCCCGCGCCAAGGTGAGGGCTGCCAATGCCTCCCGCGGCAAAGGGGCAATGGAGGGTTGGGGCAGCGGCGAACCCTTCGGCCAGCCACTGCCAAGATTTTCCACCTGAATAACTTCTGGCGGCCCTGCCGGGCCATTCGGATCGCCAGCCAGATCAGCCGCCCGGCCTGCGGCCTTTAGCCCAGGGCCAGCGGAGCCAAGGAGGACACATAACCCGAAAAATACTGCACGGGAATAGGGAGATGCACGCTTGATCATCGAACTTGAGAAACCAAAAAACTGAAAGGTAAATCCATCAACTTGCCTGCCTTTGGCACGAAAGCGCGCTTATTAAAAACGTCATAGCCATGTTGCTCGATCACGTCCAGAATTCCTCGGTAGAGCCTTAGGGACGCCCAGACTGGCCAACGAGCATCAGGGGATAGCCAGCGCACTCCCGATTCACAACGAGCAAACCAATCTCGGGCGCGTCCCACTTGAAAGCGCATGAGGGAACGCCAATTGTCATTAACAACCCCGGCCATCAGCTGATCTTCGGTGTACTCAAATCGCTGTAAATCTTCCTGGGGAAGATAGATACGGCCGCGGGCACGATCTTCACCGACATCCCGCAGGATATTGGTGAGCTGGTTTGCGATTCCCAGGGCAACAGCCGCCTCTGAGGTGTCAGGTACGTCACTCCATGGAGCTGAGATGTAGGCAGGATCGAGGCCCATCACCTCCTGGGTCATCAGCCCCACCGTACCTGCAACGCGATAACAGTAGAGCTTGAGGTCTTCAAAACTTTCATAGCGGTGGCACCGAAGGTCCATCCTCTGGCCCTCGATCATGTCGAGATAGGGCTGCATGGGTTGGGAAAAACGCTCAATCGTGTCGCGCATCACCAAATCAAGCCCGTCCTGCACGGTGCCTGCAAACAAATCCCGAGTTCTGCGCTCCCAGGTATCCAACCGGGCAGCAAGTTCGCTGGCCGGCTGGGCCTGGGCCTCGGCGCTATCCATCAACTCATCAGTCCGCCGGCACCACACATAGATCGCCCAGATGGCCCGCCGCTTGTCCGGGGGCATCAGCAAGGTGGCCAAATAAAACGTCTTAGCCCAATGGGCCGTCTCCTGCCGACAATCTTCGTAGGCCTGCTCGAGGCTGGGAAGCAAGGCGGAACCTCTGGTTAGTTGCCCATGGTGGCAGACAGCGGTCACGATCAGCGGTTCTCCGCAGCCTGACGCCGAGCCCGCATCGCCCGAGCCCGCTCGGTGAAAGCAGAAAAGGTTGGATCGGTCACGATCGTTTTCACCTGGCTGCTTAGGGACTTGCGATTGATCTGGATCTCGAGGTCTTGGATGGTGGCGCGCAGGTCGGTTTGCCGACGGGACATCGCCGATGTCATCCTCTCAAAGGCCCGCATCAGCGGCGCCACCTTCGGGTCGAGGCGCACATCGGGATCAAGCTCCGCCATGCCGCGATGGGCCGCGCTGAGCTCGCTCTCCAAATCCCGCTGACTCTGGACCAGATTGTTGTAGAGCTCAAGTTCCTGGTCATGGAGAGCCTTCTTCTCCAAGCAAGCTCCGATGCGAGCGCGCAACAGGGTGGGGTTAAACGGCTTGGGCAGGTAGTCCTCGGCACCGGCTTCGATGCAGCGCACCACGCTCGAGAGTTCATCAAGGGCGCTGATCATGATCACGGGGATTGCGCGCAGCTTCTCGTCGGCCTTGAGCCCCGCCAACGTGCCGTAGCCATCGAGCTTGGGCATCATCACGTCGAGTAAGACCAGGTCAAAAGGCTGCTCCCTGAGCCGTTGCAGCGCCTGCTCCCCATCCACAGCCGTGGACACCATGTGCCCTTGCTTGGCCAGGCGCTGGGACAAAAGATCCAGATTCAGGGCATCGTCATCGACGGCCAGAATGCGACCCCTCCTGCTTGCGGGGGCTTCCGCCATTCGCGGGGCCTGGGCCTGGGGCCCATCGGCAGGGGTGATGACATCAGCATGAATCGCCGCTGCAGCAATGGGCTCAAAAAGGGCGTCGGTCAGTCGAGTGCGCACCATGGCCAGCATGGTGTGGGCTGCCTGCTGGATCTTGCGCAGGTCTTCGGGATCGGCTGTCTCGCCTTCAGCCAGCTCCTCTTCCAGCATCTCGCTGTAGCCAAGGATTTGGTTGATTGGGTTGCAAAGGTCGTGGCGAAGGTCCGCCAGGGGGTTGGTGGTGCCTGCCATTACGCCTCCATCTGGATGCCGATGCGGGAGAGCTGGGCATGCATTTTCTCAAGCAGGCGTGGCAGGTCGACCGGTTTGGTGTCGTAGTCGTCGCAGCCGGCGGCCAGACATTTCTCCCGGTCCCCGTCCATGGCGTGGGCGGTGAGACCGATCACGGGGATCGCCGCCGTGGCGGCCTCGGCCTTGATCCTTCGGGTGGCCTCCCAGCCATCCATCACGGGCAAGCTCATGTCCATCAGGATCAGGGCGGGCACCTCGGCGAGCGCCGCCTGAAGGGCCTCGGCCCCGTCCAGGGCCACGATCACCTCGAAGCCCTTACGGCTGAGGCGCCGCGACAGCATGTCGCGATTCATTTCGTTGTCTTCGACAAGCAAAACCTTCACCATCGATATCTCCTCTGCCTCATGTCCTAGAGCCAAGGATCGCATTGATCTGGGCAGTCAGGGACTCTGCCGTGAACGTTCCTTTGGCCAACACCTCACTAACACGGCCATGGAGCCGGGCCCGATCGTCGGCACTGAGGGTCTGGGCTGTCACAACCAAGACCGGGATGTTGTCTGCAAGGGGATTGCGGCGCAGCTCCTCAAGGAAAGCCATGCCATCCATTTCGGGCATCATCAGATCGAGCAAGATCAGCCGCGGCCGCCGACTGGCCACAAGGGCCAGTGCCTCCAAGCCATTGCCAGCATGGTCAACAAGCCATCCGTTCTTCTCGAGCATTCGCCGGAGAAGCTCGGCATTGGCAGGTTCATCTTCGACAACCAAAAGTCGAGAGGCTTCTTCCGTTTTCGTAGCGATGATCCCAGCCAACAGGTCATTGAGCTTCTGGGACCCCACCGGCTTGCTCACACTGGCCGCAGCTCCCAGGCTCTGGGCAAGGTCCGTCTCATCAAGCATCGACATCATCACCACAGGGATCGGGGCCAACTCCGGGTCGGCCTTGAGCTGCTGAAGCACGGTCCAGCCATCCATGCCAGGCATCAGCACATCGAGGGTGATCACATCGGGCCGTAGCTGCCGGGCCAGGGCCAAACCCTCAACTCCACTGGCAGCGGTGTGCACCGCGTAGCCCTGATGCACCAAGGCTCGGCCAGCTAGATCACGCACGGATGGGTCGTCATCGATCACAAGCACCGTGGCCCGGGGGGCCACCTGGGGAGCAGGGAGATCAGCTGAGCCCTCCTTTGGCGTATCGGCAACCCCTTGGGTCACAACTCCCCGGGGCACGACCAGGGTGAAGGTGCTGCCCTCGCCGCTGACACTGGAAACGGTGATATCTCCACCCATCAGTCGACTGAACCGACGGCTAATCGCCAGCCCCAAACCAGTTCCCCCGTACTTGCGGGTGGTGCTTTCATCGGCCTGGGTGAAGCTCTCAAACAGCTTGCCAAGCTGGTCAGGGGTCATACCGATCCCCGTATCGGACACGGCAAAAGCGATCTGCTCCTCCCCTGCCCGCTGCAGAAGGTCGAGACCGTCAGCCTCAGGGAGCGGCTGAGCTATCACCTGAAGCGTGATGGTGCCCTTCTCTGTGAACTTTGAAGCATTACTGAGGAGGTTGAGCAGGCACTGCCGCACCTTGGTGAGATCGGCACACATCAGGCCAATCCCTGGCTGGATGCTCAACTCCAGCTGATTGTCATTTTTAGCAATCAGCGGATTGACCGTAGCGATGACATCCTCAACAACGGAAAAAACAGAAAATTCTTCGAGATAAATGGTGGTCTTACCTGCTTCGATTTTAGAGAGGTCGAGAACATCATTGATCAAGCCAAGAAGATGCTTACCAGCAGCCAAAACCTTCTTCAAATCGGGAACAAATTCAGCCGGCTCAAGCTCGTCGGCCTCTTCGATCAGCATCTCGCTGTAGCCAATAATGGCATTCATGGGCGTACGCAGCTCATGGCTCATGTTTGCCAAAAATGCACTCTTGGCGCGATTTGCCTGCTCAGCTTCATCGCGGGCCAAGTTTGCCTTGAGACGCTCTGACTCAGCCTGGCGACTCGAAATCTGGCCTGCAATCAACGCCCGTGAAAGCTGTTGTCCATAAACCCAAGACAGAATAAGCACCGCCAAAATCACGAATGCCGATAAGCCAAGAATACCCCAGGCATATTGCAAAGCTAAACCGTTAACATCCGGCCTGTATATAACTGCTAAGATAGTAAAATTCCAGGGCTGAAAAGCTTTGGCTCTTACCTCATAGTCACCTGGCAGGGCCTGAACAGCTGGGCCATCAGGATCATATTTTGAGACAATAGACTGAACAACAGAAGACTTAATCCCCCGTGTCTGGAATCGGGGAATACCGCGATGATCGAGAAGGACAACAAAACCATGGGAGAGAATTTGAGTATTGCGCACTGTGCGGGCAACGACTTCAACCGTATCAATGGGATAACCTGCATACCAAGCACCGAGCACTCCACCTTTCCTTGAAAGAATTGGCACATACTTGGTGAAGTAGGGTTTATCAAAAATTTCCGCTGGACCAACATAAGAATGCCCCTGACTCAAGGCCTTGTAGGCAGGCCCCAAAGGATCAAGTTGAGTACCAACCGCCTGATCACCCTTGCGATCCTTCACATTGGTAATCGCGCGAATAAAGCGGTCGCCTTGGCGCACAAAGATCGTCGCCGTTCCACCGACCTGACGGGTGGAGCCATCAACAATGGATGGATTGGCAGCAACATCGACAGACCCGAACAGCAATCTGGGCACTCGCTGGCCACCAGGCAAAACGACGCTGCTACCGCCATCGGCAAGGCGAGGAGCTCCTAGGCCAAGGGATTCGTTTTTGAGGACATTGTTGCCTGCATCCACCAATGCAAGATAAGTGATATCGGTGACCTGGAGAATGTCATGGAGAGCATTGGTCACACCTTTGACATGCTCATTAGCCCGAGCTTCGACGCCGCCGCGTATGCGCCAAAAGCTATAGCCCCCAGCACCAATGAGCATGGCCGCCACCAAAAAGAACCAGGCCAGGGTTTTGCGTTGAACCTGGCGTTCGATTGCCTTCGGATCGAAGTCTTTTTCGATCTCCAGGCCCATCACTGACTGATCGCCGCGGCGCATTGCTTGCCGCTCAACACAGCACCCTCCATCGAGGCCAGATAGCGCTGCATGGTGTAACAACCAGCCAGGAAGAAATTGGGAATCGGCGAGGCCTGGTCGGGGCGCAGCTGCTGGCAGCCCGGCACGGTCTTGTAGACCGAGAGGGGCGTTTTCACCACCTTCGACTTGCGCAACACCGCCTGGTTGTCACCACTGAAGTGCATCGGGAAAAGACGCTTCAGTTCTTCCATGGTGGCCGCGATGATGTCGTCATCAGGACGGCCAATCCAATCCTTGGCCGGCGCAAACACCAGTTCCAACATGGAACGGCTCGGGTCTTCATACTCGCGGCAGGTGTTGCTCATATCCGCGTAGACGCTCAACAACTCACTGCGGCTAAATAGCAAGTGATCAATCTCTGTGAGCTTGCGATCAAACCAGAGGTGGATGTTGATCACAGGCACTCCGTTGAGGCCATCAAGCTTTTGGAAGTAGGGCAGGTGCTTCCAGGCCTCCGGCACCAACAACTTGAACGGATCCACCGGCATGGCACTCACGTAGGCATCTGCTTCCAGGGTGCGGGGCTCTTGGCCCTTGATGCCGCCGATGCGGAAGGCTTTCACGCTGCCGTCCTCGTGGAGCTCGATTTCCCGCAGGGGTGAATCCAAATGCACCTCACCACCTCGGGCGCGGATGTACTCCACGATTGGCTCACAAAGCCTTTCGGGCGGATTCCCATCCAGAAATGCCATCTTCGAGCCATCACCCTCCTGGAGAAAGCGGTTGAGCGCTGTGAGCACAACTGTGCTGGAAATTTCCTCAGGGTTAATGAAATTCAGCGCCTTACTCATAGCCAAGAACACTTCATCATTCACCCGATCTGGAATGTTGTGCAGCTTCAGCCACTCACTCCAGGAATACTTATCGCACTCCTCCACATAGGCCTGGCCGCGCAACATCGCGGGCACCAAGCCCAGGCCGAAGGCAATCTTCTCGGGCCAGGTGAGCATGTCATTGTTGCCCAAAATGGCTACCACGCCATTGAGCGGTGCTGGCAAATCCGGGAAGTCAAAACGGCTGTAGGTACCGGGGGTTTCCTTCTGGTTAAAGATCATCGAATGGGATTTCCACTGAAGACGATCCTCGATATCCAACTCTTTAAACAGTTGGCGCATGTTGCGATAGGCACCAAAGAAAATATGCAGACCGGTTTCGTACCAATCGCCATCCTCGTCCTGCCAGGCCGCCACCTTGCCGCCAAGCACGTCCCGGGCTTCCACCACCACCGGGGTGTGGCCCGCATCACAGAGATATTTGGCGCACGACAAGCCGGCAAGACCAGCACCGGCGATGACGACACGCATTTCGAATCAACCAAGTGAGGACAACCTTAAAGGCCGCGCTTGCCTAAAGTTGGCGTATCGGGTGCCCCCAGCTGCCAGCCCATGGCCGACACACGTCCAGTCGAGACCCTGCTGAAGTCGACAACCCGCCATGTGCGGCTGTTTACCGCCTGCGTGGAAGGAGGAAACCTGGTGCCATCCAGCGACCAGCTCACCCTGGACGTGGATCCCGACAACGAATTCCTTTGGGATGCCCCGGTGCTCACCAAGGTTCAAGAGCGCTTTGCCGAACTGGTGGGGGCCCAAGCCGGGGCCGAGCTCAGCGAGTACAACCTCAGGCGCATTGGTTCCGAACTGGAGGGCCTGATCCGCCAGCTGCTCCAGGCCGGGGAGCTGCGCTACAACCCGGATGCCCGGGTACTGAACTATTCGATGGGTCTTCCGCGCAGCCCCGAAACCCTGTGAACCGCTCCCGCTATCGCGCCAACGGGGACGACCCCCGGGATCGGAATCGCCCCTACGCCAGTGGCCGCTACCAGGACGCCTATGGGCGCGATGACCGCGACGAGCGCTACAACGACCCCCGCCAAGAGCCCTCCCGGTCAGTCGGTCGGGACCGGGGCGGCAACGGTGGCGGCCAAAAGGGTGGCCAGGGCGGTGGACCGGGTGGTGGCCAAGGCGGTGGCCCTGGAGATGGCAAGGGCGACGGCCAAGGGCCTTTTCAATTCAATGTGGCCAAGATTGCCGTGCTGGCAGGCGTGCTGGTGGTGGGCATTGGCATCGGCACCAGCCTCTCGAGCAACACCCAAGGCGACCAGGGCAACATCGCCAGCAGCCAACAGCTCGACATGGCAGTGGCTGATCCGGAGTTCTGCAAGCAGTGGGGAGCCAGCGCCTTCGTGATGGACGTTCAGGTGTACACAACCATGAACCCCAGCAGCAGCTTCGTGACCCAGCCATCCTTGAAACCAGGCTGTGTGATCCGCCGGGAAAACTGGAGCGTGCTGCAGAAGGAAGGGGCCATCACGGCTGACCAAATGCGCCAATGCAAGCAACGGATGAACACCTTTGCCTACATCGGCTCTGTCAAAGACAAGCCCGAGGTGCGCTGCGTCTACCAAACCGAGACCCGCGAAAACAAATTCATCACCAAAGGCATCGCCGACGACAGCGTTGGGGTGACGCCGGAATCCGACCAGTTCTAAGGCTCCCCTTGGGGGGTTTGCAGGGGACGCCGCAGGGGGCTGTCCGGGCTGGCGAAGACCGGCAACACCTCCTTGCGGAAGGCATCGGAAGCCCGCGAGCAATAGCGGGCTGGATGGGTGATCAACTTGAGCTGACGCCGCACCAACAGATCAGCCACCTGGGGGCGATGCAAGGTGCCTGCTGCCAGTTCGCGCTCTATCGAGACCACCGGCAGGAACGCTGCCCCCAGGCCTGATTGCACCGCATTTTTAATCGCCTCAAAGGAATTGAGTTCCATTTCGATCTTGAGACGCCCCACGTCCAGACCGGAGCGGGCCAGCAGTTGGTCCACCATTTTGCGGGTGGTGGACTGGGCATCGAGGCAGACAAAGCCAAGCCGGTAAAGGTCGTCCTTGGTGAGCTCGGGCAGGCGGGCCAATGCATGTTTGGTGGGCAGCACCAGCGCCAACTCATCGCTGGCATAGGGCACCACCTGGAGCAAGTCATTGAGCTCCGTGGGCAGCTCGCCCCCAATGATCGCCAAATCGATCTGGCCATTGGCCACACTCCAGCCGGTGCGCCGGGTGCTGTGCACCTGGAGTTGCACCGCCACATCCGGGTATTTCTGGCGGAACAGGCCAATCATGCGGGGCATCAAATAGGTGCCCGTGGTTTGGCTGGCTCCCACCACCAGGGACCCGCCTTTGAGGTTGTGCAGATCATCGAGGGCCCGGCAGGCCTCCTGGCACTGACTCAGGATGCGATCGCAGTAGCTGAGCAGAAGGTGGCCGGCCTCGGTGAGCTGGGCCTTGCGGCCACCGCGGTCAAACAGCGAGACATTGAGCTGCTTCTCCAGATTCTGGATCTGCAGACTCACCGCCGGCTGGGTCACATACAGGCTGTCCGCCGCCTTCTTGAAGCTGCCCTCGCTGGCAATCGCCCGCAGGATGCGCAGCTGATCGAGGGTAAAAGGCAGGTCTGCCATTGGTGCCACGCAGACCAAAACTCTAGGGGGCCTTCCCGGTAGCCAGAATCCCGGGGTTTACAACTCCCAACTTGCCTTTGCTCGCCAGCGCTGGATCGCCCCCAAACCTGCAACAGGTCAGCCTTCTCGGGGGCAGCCTTCACCACAGCAGCCTGGTGATGCTTGGGCTCTTGCTTGTCTTTGCCGTCATTCATAGCGGCGGAGCCTCGCTCAGGGCCTGGGGGGCCGAACGCATCGGCGAGCGGGCTTGGCGGCTGCTCTTTGCGGCGGTCAGCATCCCTTCAGCGGTGGTGGTGATCGGCTATTTCCTGGCCC
>Ga0310095_100253_pt1 | contig 9030 bp, 8 predicted proteins | sample LakMicSRFLOrngD5_FD_194442 | JGI IMG/M metagenome (GOLD analysis project Ga0310095, IMG submission 194442) | Enriched freshwater cyanobacterial communities from Lake Michigan, Michigan, United States - MI23.SRFL.Orng.D5 | ecosystem: Environmental > Aquatic > Freshwater > Lake | place: USA: Michigan...
GCGGGCGGAGGTGCTGGCGGCAGAGCGGATTTGAGCTGAAGCTCAGCTGACCTCTCCTGCACGCCCGACCACGGCCGCCAGGGCAAAGCCGGCTGCGTGGAGCGCGGCTATGGCACCAGGGGCTTGGTGTGCGGGAAGGGCGGCTAGCAGGGGCCCGCAGGTTTGGGGGTCGATCAGTAGGCCGTGCAGGGCGGCTGAGCTGGGGCCCTGGAGCTGGATTGGCCCATCAAGCAGGGCTAGGGCCCGGGCGTTGGAGGGGGCGAGGCTGCTGGCGTAACCCAGGTCTAGTAGTTCCAATGATCCAGCCATCGCCAGGCCCTGGAGCGCTGGGGCATCGAGGCTCACCCGGATTGAGGCGGCGCTGGCCTCAACTATTTCGCCCAGATGGCCGAGCAGCCCAAAGCCGGTGATGTCGGTGCAAGCACGGCAGCCGTGGGCGCGCAGCAGATCCACCAGGGGCGCTTGGCTTTGCTGCATCTGGGCCAAGGCTTGATCAATCCAGGCGGGCTTGCAGTGCTCGCTTGGAGCGGCGGCCATGGCTGCGGCAAACAACACCCCTGTGCCGATGGGTTTGACCAGCACCAAGGCATCGCCGCCGTGGAGTGGTCCCTTGGGCCAGGGGCTACCAGGACAGCTGCCATTCACCGTGAGGGCCAGGGTGAGGGGGCTAGGTCCAGGGGCCATGCCCCCACCTGCGCGTTCTTCCAAGGTGTGGCCGCCGATCAACTTGCCGCCCATTGGTTCGAGCACCGAGCGCACACCGGCCAAGGTTTGGGCCAGAAGTTGTTGCTGCATTGCCGCTGGGCCCTGGGGCACGGTGACCAGGGCTTGGGCGCTATCCACCTGGGCACCTGACGCCCAGAGATCGCTGCAGGCATGGAGGGTGGTGAGACGGGCGTTGAGCCAGGCATCGCCCACCAGGGCCGGAAAGCCATCCACGCTTTGCAGCAGGGTTTCGCCGTTGGCGCCTACGCCCACCACGGCCGCATCTTCCGCCGGCCCGCCCAGGCCCGCCTGCTCCAGGGCTGCTGCCAAAGGAGCGGCGGCAAGTTTGGCTCCGCAGCCGTGGCAGGCCATGGCCGTGCCGCTATCCAGCGCATTGCCGCTATCCATGGCCTGGAGCCCGGTAAAGCCCTCCATGAAGCGCTGATCAATGGCCTGTTTCCAGCGCCACAGCAGTTCGCTGGGCCCCCACGCAAAGGGTCCCCAGAAGGCAACTGCCCGCGGTCGGCCGCTAACTGCACCGCCATCACCGAGAAGCTGGAGGGCCCGGGCCTGGGGGCGCCAGGGTTTCAGCCGGGGTAATGGGGCCGATGCTCCTTGCTGCGCGCTGTGATCCAGCCAGCGCTCGAGATTGGCCGCCAGCACCGGCGCTGCCCGCACTGCCCAGACGCCAGAGGCCGCTCGGGGGTTTCCGTCGATCACACCGCAATCGCCGCTGGCAAACACGGCTGGACGGCCCTTCACCTGCAGGCTGGCTTCGGTGAGCACCCGCCCGGCTGGATTGGTGGGGAGGCCTGACGCCTCCAGCCAGCTGGGGCCGCGGCTGCCGGTGCAGGCCAGAGCTGGGTTTGGTTCTTGGTTTGATTCGGGCGCGTCCAGCCCAATCGGCACGCCCGCAGCTTGGAGCAGGGTCTTCCCCAGCCGGTTGGCAGCCCTCGAGCCCAGATGCAGTTGGTCGCCTCGCAGCCGCAGGCTGGGCTTGAGCCCCCGATGGCGCAGGGCTAAGGCCACCTCCACGGCCGCCGCCCCCCCGCCATGGATGGTGATCGCTTGGGGAGCTTCCAGGCCGTGGCACCAGGCCAAAAAGGGCTCCAGGGGTTTCACCGGTAAGGCACTGGATCCACCCACTTCCGCGCCCACATCGAGGCTGAGCAGATCCCAGGCCAAAGGTGGCCGGCCGGCCAGCACCAGTTCTTGGCGGGCAAGATCCACAGCCGTGATCTCCGCCTGCACGAAGCTGACGCCGGTCAGGGCGCACAGTCGCCTGAGATCGATGGCGCACTCCTCTGGGCTGTAGAGCCCTGCCACCAATCCCGGCACCTTGCCCGAATAGAGGGCTGAGCTCTGGCGGTTCACCAGGGTGATCAGGCCAGGGGGGCGCCGCTTGGGGTGCATGGCCCAGAGGCGCAGCACCAGGGCATGGCTGTGGCCGCCGCCAGCGAGCACGAGTTGCTTGGTGGTCACGGGCTTGGGGCCAGGCGCTACGAGGGTCAAAATGACACCGACCTCACCAGCTCGCCATGACCAGTGCCCCTGTCGTGGTGGCCGTTCCCGCTCGCTTGGAATCGGCCCGGCTGCCAGGGAAGGTGATGGCCGATATCGGCGGTCAGCCGATGCTGCGCCGGGTGCTGGAGCGTTGCGCCCAGGCCAAGGGCGTGGCGGCGGTGGTGGCTTGCACCGATAGCGAGATCGTTCAAGAGGCTGCCGAGGGCTGGGGGTATCGCGCCCTGCTCACCCCCCAATCCTGCAGCTCCGGCAGTGAGCGCTTGGCTTGCGTGGTGGATGAGCTGGTGGCGGCGGCAGGAGGCCAGGCTTTCGATCAAACCTTGGGTTTGGATCAAAACTTGGCTTTCGATCAGACCCTGGTGATCAATGTGCAGGGGGATCAGCCGTTGTTGGATCCGGCCATTATCGAAGCCATGGTGGAGCGCTTTACGGCACTGGATCGGCCCGCCGTACTGACCCCTGTGTATCCCTTGGCTGCTGCCAAGCTCCACGACCCCAACGTGGTGAAGGTGCTCCGCGCCCATGACGGCCGCGCCATCACCTTCTCCCGCAGTGCCCTGCCCCATGTGCGCGATCTGGACCCCGACCAGTGGACCAGCCGCACCACCTTTTGGGGCCATGTGGGCTTGTATGGCTACCGAGCCGATGTGTTGGCCGGCTGGCAGGCCCTGCCCGTTTCGCCGCTCGAGGCCCTCGAAAAACTGGAGCAGCTGCGCCTGATCGAAGCCGGCATCCCCCTGCTCACCTATGAGGTGGCGGCCGATTGCTTTTCGGTGGATACCCCAGAGCAGTTGGAGCAGGCCCGGGCGCTGGTGGCGGCTAATCCCGACTAGCTATTGGTGTCGCGCCAACCCTCCCGGTTCAGGGTTTGCCAATGGCCCCGCTGGTGCAGCAGCAGTTCGGCCAGTTCGCGCACGGCCCCATCGCCGCCGTTTTGGCGCAGCACCAGGTCGGCTTGGCGGCGCAGGCCCCGGGCCCCATTGGCGGGGCTCACCAGTAGTCCTACGGCTGGTCGCACCGTCAGGTCGTTGAGGTCGTCGCCGATAAAGGCGGTGTGCTCAGGGTCCAGATCCAACTGATCCAGCAAGTCTTGGAGGGCAGCCAACTTGTCGCCCACACCCACCAGGCAATGGCGGATATCGAGGTGGCGGGCCCGCTGCTCGATGGCGCCACTGCGGCCGCCGCTGAGGAAAGCCACCTCGATGCCGGAGCGCTGCAGCATCCGAATCGCCAGGCCGTCGCGCACATCGAAGCGCTTCACCACACCTCCTCTCTCGTCGTAGTGGAGGCCGCCATCGGTGAGCACCCCGTCCACATCACACACCAGCAGGCGCACCTGGTTGAGGCGTTTGGAGACCAGCAGGCGGCGAATCACAGGAGCCTCACAGCACGCTCACCACAGTTCCTTCAGCCACCACGCTGCGCAGGGCAACCAATTGGCTCAGCAGGGCCTTGAGGCGGTGCAGGGGCACCATGTTGGGGCCATCGCTGAGGGCAACCGTGGGATCGGGATGCACCTCCAGGAACAGCCCATCCACGCCCACCGCCACCGCCGCCCGGGCCAGGGGCGCCACAAATTCCCGCTGGCCGCCTGAGGTGGTGCCCTGGCCGCCGGGCTGTTGCACGGCGTGGGTGGCATCAAAGATCACCGGGCAGCCCAGGGCCTGGAGCTGGGGCAGGCTGCGGTAGTCCACCACCAGGGTGTTGTAGCCAAAGCTGCTGCCCCGCTCGGTCAGCCAGAGGCGGCCGCTGGCGGGATCCAGGCCCGATTCAGCCATCTTGTTCACCACCTGGGCCATGTCCCAGGGGGCCAGAAACTGGCCCTTTTTCACATTCACCACCTTCTCAGTGCCCGCCACGGCCTGGGCTGCGGCTTCCAAGAGATCGGTTTGGCGGCAGAGGAAGGCGGGAATCTGGAGCACATCCACGGCCTGGGCGGCGGCAGCGGCCTGGTGGCTTTCGTGGATGTCGGTGAGTACCGGCACCCCAAAGCTCTCGCCCACCTCTTGGAGGATCTTCAGGCCCTCATCGGTGCCAGGGCCCCGATACGACTTGCCGGAGCTGCGGTTGGCTTTGTCAAAGCTGGCCTTAAACACGTAATCGATGGCCAGCCCCTGGCAGATGCCGCTCACCTGCTCGGCCACCTGCATCACCAGATCGCGGCTTTCGATGACACAGGGCCCGGCGATCAGGGTGAGGGGCTTGGCGCTCATGGCTAAGGGGCGGCGGCCGCAGAGGCTGCCTGATTCGAGGTGAACCCAGCCTGCACCAGATCGTGCAACCGCAGCAGCCCCACCAGCTCGCCGCCATCGATCACCGGCAGCACCGAGAGGGCCTGGGCCGGGTTGCGCTCCATCACGCGCAACGCCTCGGCGGCCAGGGTGTCTGGGGTCACGCTGATCGGATCGGTGGTGGCCATGGCGCTGGCCTGCACGCTCGCCCAGGCCTCCGGCGGGTGGCGTTGCAGGGTGCGGCGTAGGTCGCCATCGGTGATCAGGCCGCCGCTGCCGCCAATACCGATGCCGGCTCCCTGCACCCAGGCGGCGCCCAGGCTGCCCTTGCCGTTGGTGGGCCGGGTGAGTTGGCCGATCACGGCGCTCAGTGGGGCTTCCGGGGCTAGGGGCTCAAGTTCGCTGGCCGGCACCATCAATTCGGCCACGGTGAGGGTCAGCTGGCGGCCGAGGGATCCGGCCGGATGGTTGATGGCGAAATCTTCCGGGGAAATGCCTGCCCTCTCCATCCATACGGCGGCTAGGGCATCGCCGATGGCCATGGCCACGGCCGTGCTGGCGGTGGGGGCCAGGTTGAGGGGGCACACTTCCCGGTCGACGGAGCCATCCAGCACCACGTCGCAGCCGCGGGCTAAGGCCGAATCAATCCTGCCCACCAGGGCGATGCGGCCGGTGCCGCGGCGCTTGAGGTGGGGAAGGATTGCCAGCAGCTCTTCCGTTTCGCCGCTGTTGGAGAGCAGCAGGGCCACATCGTCGGCGGCCACGATCCCCAGGTCGCCGTGCAGGGCGTCGGTGGGGTTGAGGAATACGGCCGTCAGGCCGATCGAAGAGAAGGTGGCGGCAATTTTGCGGGCCACGATGCCGCTTTTGCCCACGCCTGTCACCACAAGTTTTGCCCGACGCGTGCGGCAGCCCAGCAGCAGCTCCAGGGCCGCTTCCACTTGCTCGCTGCTCAACCGTGCGGCGGCCGCGGCGATGGCAGCAGCTTCTTCCTGCAGGCAGCGGCTCAGGGCAGAAGCGGGGCCTTGGGGAGTCGCTAGGGGTGCTGGCAACACGGAGGGCCCTTGGGTGAGGCCATTGTTTCAGGCTCCGTAGCCCTTGGGGTTAGCGCTCTGCCAGGCCCAGCCGTCGCGGCACATGTCGGTGAGGGTGCGGCGGGTGCGCCAGCCCAGGCGCTGGGTGGCCAGCGACGGATCGGCCACGGTGATCGCCGCATCGCCCGGCCGCCGCTCCACGATTTTCAAGGGCACCGGGCGGCCGCTGGCGGCCTCAAAGGCTGCTGCCACCTCCAGCACTGAATGGCCTTGGCCGCTGCCCAGATTGAGGGTGAGCAGCTGGGGGCCTTCCGCCAGCAGCACATCGAGGGCGGCGCGGTGGCCTTCGGCCAGGTCCACCACGTGGATGTAATCGCGCACGCCACTGCCATCGGGGGTGGGCCAGTCGCCCCCGTACACCTGCAGCTGCTCCCTCCGCCCCACGGCCACCTGACTCAGGAACGGAAAGAGGTTGTTGGGGATGCCGGAGGGGTCTTCGCCGATGCGGCCACTGGGGTGGGCGCCCACCGGGTTGAAGTAGCGCAGCCGGGCGATGCGCCACCCGGGCTCGCTCGCGGCCACATCGGCCAGCAATTGCTCCACCGCCGCCTTGCTGTGGCCGTAGGGGTTGATCGGAGAGATGGTGGCGGTTTCTGGGATCGGCACCGTTTCCGGGTAGCCGTAGAGGGTGGCGCTGCTGCTGAACACCAAGGTGCGGCAGCCGTGGGCCTGCATGGCGCCCACCAATTGGCGCGAGCCAGACAGGTTCACATCCCAGTAGCGCAGGGGCTCGGCCACCGATTCCCCCACCGCCTTGAGGCCTGCGAAGTGGATCACCGCATCGGCGGGCTTGCCGCCCAACGCTGAGCAGGCAGCAAAGGCCCGCTCCAGATCGCGGTCTGAGCGGATGTCGCCCTCGATCACCCGGAGCCGGGCTGCTGCCCCAGGGCCCGCCAGCTCCGCCACCCGCACAAGAGCCTCCGGGGAGCTGTTGGCATAGCTATCGAGCACCACCAGCTCATGGCCTGCTTCCAGCAGCACCAGGGCCGTATGGCTGCCAATAAAGCCGGCGCCGCCGGTGATCAGGAGGTTGGCCAATCAAGCCCCGTTTGCTGGGATCCAAGCTATGCCAACCTCTAATGAGTATTGGCCCTCTCCACGCAATGGTGGAACTATTGATATCGGCCAACTGAATATCCAGCCCTATGTCTACTCCGGTCGCCGCCAAAACAGCCCTGATTACTGGAATTACGGGCCAAGACGGCAGCTATCTAGCCGAGCTGTTGTTGGAGAAGGGCTATGCGGTGCACGGGATCAAACGCCGGGCCAGCAGCTTCAACACCAGCCGGATTGATCACCTCTATCAAGATCCCCACGAGCAGGATCCTCGGCTCGTTCTCCACTACGGCGATCTAACCGATTCCACCAATCTGATTCGGATTATTCAGCAGGTGCAGCCCGATGAAATTTACAATTTAGGAGCCCAAAGCCATGTGGCAGTCAGCTTTGAGGCGCCGGAATATACGGCCAATAGTGATGCGCTAGGCACGTTGCGGATCCTCGAGGCAGTGCGGATGCTGGGCCTCCAGGAAAAAACCCGGATTTATCAGGCGAGCACCTCAGAGTTGTATGGCCTGGTGCAAGAGATTCCCCAAAAAGAAACCACACCGTTTTATCCCCGCAGTCCCTATGGGGTGGCCAAGCTCTACGCCTATTGGATCACAGTGAACTATCGCGAGGCCTACGGCATGTATGCCTGCAATGGCATCTTGTTCAACCACGAATCACCCCGCCGAGGTGAAACCTTTGTGACCCGCAAGATCACCCGGGGCTTGGCGCGTATTGATGCAGGGCTGGATCAGTGTTTGTTCATGGGCAACCTCGATTCCCTGAGGGATTGGGGTCATGCCCGCGATTACGTGGAGATGCAGTGGCGCATGCTGCAGCAAGACACTCCCGAAGACTTTGTGATTGCCACCGGCCGCCAGGAAACGGTGCGCCGCTTCATTGAGCTGGCTGCTGAACAGCTGGGCTGGGGAGGTGGCCATGGCCCGGCGATCCAATGGGATGGCAGTGGGATTGGGGAAGTGGGCCGCCGCGCTGATACCGGCGCTGTGGTGGTGCGGATCGATCCGCGCTACTTCCGTCCTGCCGAGGTGGAAACCCTGCTGGGTGATCCCACCAAGGCCAAAGACAAACTGGGCTGGACCCCCACCACAACCCTCGAGGAACTGGTGGCTGAAATGGTGGCAGCTGATAAGGAGGAAGCGGCCAAGGAAGCCCTACTGCGCCGCAAGGGTTTTGCGGTGTTGGGCTCCATGGAGAATCCACCCACCAATGCTGGGGCGGCGATTGCAAATTCAGCGAGCAAAGGATAAGAGGCGTGATGTCTTCCCCAGCGGTTGGCGATTCTGAAAAGCTGATCTCACCAGCCGATCGGATCTACGTGGCCGGTCACCGGGGTATGGCGGGTTCGGCCATCTGCCGGGCGCTGGTGGCCAAAGGCTATGGAGAAGCGGGTGGTGGGGCCCTGCTCACCGCTACCCGCAGCGAACTGGATTTGCTTGATCCCGTAGCCGTGGCTGAATGGTTTGCGCTTAACAAGCCGGATGTGGTGATTTTGGCGGCGGCCAAGGTGGGCGGCATCCATGCCAATGCCACCTATCCGGCGGACTTCCTACTCGATAATCTCAAGATCCAAAACCATGTGATCGAAATGGCCTGGCGCAGTGGCGTTAGGCGTCTTCTGTTTTTGGGCAGCAGTTGCATTTATCCCAAATTTGCTGAGCAGCCGATCACAGAGGAGGCTTTGCTTACTGGATCGCTTGAGTCCACCAATGAGTGGTATGCGATTGCCAAGATTGCTGGAATCAAATTGTGCGAAGCCCTGCGCCACCAGCACGGCTTTGACGCGATCAGCTTGATGCCGACCAATCTCTATGGGCCTGGTGATAACTACCACCCCACCAATAGCCATGTGATGGCTGCCTTGATTCGAAGGTTCCATGAGGCGAAGCAATCCAATGCTCCTGCAGTCATCTGCTGGGGTACAGGAACTCCGTTGAGGGAGTTTTTGCATGTGGACGATCTTGGGGCGGCCTGTGTATTTGTCCTGGAGAGCTGGCGTCCTGGCCTTGATCAGTTGCAGTATCTCAATGTGGGTACGGGGATTGATCTTTCAATCAAAGAGTTGGCTGGTCTTGTGGCAAAAACTGTTGGCTATTCAGGAGATATCCAATGGGATTCCAGCAAGCCTGATGGCACACCTAGGAAACAGTTGGATGTATCCAAGCTTGGGGCCATGGGCTGGCGTGCAGCAATTCCGCTTGCCAAAGGTTTGGACAAGACCTACGCGTCTTTTAAAGAAGCCTTGCCTTCTGCTCCCTTAACCTCCGGCACGGAAGTCGCTTGAAAATTGTGGGGTCAGGGATTCGCACCATCTGTTGCATCGGTGCGGGCTATGTGGGCGGCCCGACGATGGCGGTGATTGCGGATCGTTGCCCAGAGATCCAGGTGACGGTGGTGGATCTCAACGC